>Ga0123352_10007603_pt1 | contig 16744 bp, 3 predicted proteins | sample TergutLab28metaG_FD_89700 | JGI IMG/M metagenome (GOLD analysis project Ga0123352, IMG submission 89700) | Labiotermes labralis P1 segment gut microbial communities from Petit-Saut dam, French Guiana - Lab288 P1 | ecosystem: Host-associated > Arthropoda: Insects > Digestive system > Gut ... | reverse complement strand
TTGTTTGAAAGTACCATCTAAAGTACGATATTTTAATTTAATGCCCTGAGTCCCACGAGACATACATGAAAGTGAAAGAAGGATGAAGATAAAAGGAAAGTGAAAGTGCTCCCCTTTTATCTTCGAGGGTTTCTGAAATTGTGTAATTGAAACCGGACAACTTGCTTCTGTCTGTTGCAATTCAATCGGGCATCGAATTCGGATGCATGTCGAGACAGCGAGGAAGAATATTATATTCTTCGCGCTCCATTTCGAAAGTTCTTAACTCATTTGTTCTACATTCCCTTCCGATCGTCTCAAACTGCACCAAGGGAAACATTAAACTGTACCAAAACTGCAACCAGTCATTATTCATTAGATTCTCTTTACACACAGGACTGAAAAATTCCTTGCTTTGGGAAATTATGTAGTTTATCACCAAGTGCACACAGCAGCGCCCCTTGTGCTCCTGGAGAGAATCGAACCTGGTCATGTAGCTTAAAGAAACAAAATACCTCAACCGTAATGATATGAATGTAAAAGGAACGACTTGCTGACACAGGTGTTCGTGTTCCTAAACACAAAATCTCAAAGATATTCTGGTGGTGCGCAAGTAAAACATCGTTCATTGAAGACCGCTGCATTAGATGGAAATCAGTAATTAGCTTCACGCTTTGGCAATTTACCTCGAGGAAGAAGTTGATGTTTCTTTTGGATAGCAAGCAGAGGAACAGTCCAAATCCTTCTGGATATCGTGGAGGAGGGCACAATTCTAAACATTATGGACCTAGTCCCAACCGTTGAGTCCTTAGCCAGTAACACTGTCGGAACAATTTCATGTCATGTCATAAGAAAATTGGACTAAATATAAAGAGTGGATCTCTAATTCTTACATCTTCTAGAACTGTGGAAGATAGAATTGCCGTTTTGATTTTTAGAGGTGCAGATATTAGAAGAAAAACTGTAAATCTTCTTCTTCTTTTCCTCTTATTTCTTATTTTTACCCCTCTTCTCCTTCTTGTGTTTATCCTCCCTCATGTTCCTGCTTTTTTTTCTCACTCTCTCTCTCGGCTTTTGGTGCTCAAAGACAGTACATAATTTTTGCGATTGTAGACCGATACATACTATATCCTATTCTTTTGCTGCATGGTATCCAAATCGTGGATTTTATGTTGAGACGAAAATTAATAAAAATATATTATCCCGCACAATTCTGCGTTCAAAGACTACATGCTGCTGGATACCCCATAGGTAACCCTACAATCATTTTAGAACAGAAACCAATGAAATATGTCGAGATAAATTGCATTTTCCCCCGCGTCTCTGCCTCTGATAATTTTGTTGTGGTATTATAAGGTTATAACTAGTCTCTTTGAAATTGCAGTGTTTATTCTAAGCATCATAACGTTATAAACCGTGTCTAAGGACTTCCTGAGGGTATTCATAGTTGTACTGCGACATTGACACCCACTGAGCTGTGCAAATTTAATCACAGGACGTGAAACAGATGGATAGACATCTGAGAATCAGTCCGCGTCAGCAGAACGTGTGAGAAATACTCCTAAGGGGTTCTTGTACTGGAACCCACTCAAACGAAATGCTGGTAAACCGAGCTGACACGATCTAGGGCGTAGGATAAGTGAGTAACACTCCGCTTATGGCAACACCCATGCGAGCTGTGCGAGAGAAAGTTGGGCAGATGAGAAGCAAGAGCCTTTCAGTACGTGCTTGCGTCTCGTCACCAGAATTCAGCGGGGGAAAAAAACTGTTGGGAAAATAGCTCAATTCTTGCCACACTAATAAAGTTGAAATATTTGGGTAGAAATAAGAATGCGTTCTTATTGAAGTCCAAATTGATTAAATTACAGGAAGAGGAGATTTAATCTGTCTCTATGATGTACGCTTATAATAGAAGCCAACAAGATGCACTATTTCTCAACTTTATTTTATTTTATGTTGTCTGCTAGCGAGTTCAGGATGGACCCGACCTCGCTACCAGACAGTCAACATAACTAGTATGACAAGCACCAGTTGCTGTGAATAGAGTATTAAGACTCCTTATGATGGACAGTAAGTCTGTCCGAAATATGTAGAGTTCTTTAACAAAATAATGTTGAGAAATAGCGCATCTTATTGGCTTCTATTACAAGAATATATCACGATGCACGGTCCTCTGAATGTCAAAGTATGTACGATGCATAAAAGAGTGGATTTTAGGACATGTCCACCAGAACCACTAATTTAGGTATTGTTTTGTGTGGATAAATTTTGGTCTCTCGCGGCGCAGTTAGACAGGACGGGGTGTTGAGAACCATGTCTTTATCTAAGAGAAGGGAGTTAATACTAACGTTAAGGTAATATATAATGATAAGGGTAATAATCTATACTTTTCACCTTACTGTATCGTACTGGCCGGGGTCGAAGAAGAAAATATTTGTGGGATATATGGCTGGCGTGTAATGAATATAAAGCAATACTTTGTTAGGAAAACCTTAAGGGATGACACCACCGCGGAGCTGGGACGGAGATTATGGGATAATGTTAAATAGGATCTTAAAGAAATGCGGCATGTGAATGGAGAATGGAAGCAGTCACTGGGATAGCAATGAAACTGCGAATGTAATTATACGAATTGAATTCCTTTCCAAGCTATGCTACTTAAAATTACAGAATAAGAAATCTACTCACTGCAGTCAGTTGGTTAGGGTTCCATTAATAAAAATATGCAAGAACGGTACCAATAAAATGAATGTGGCCAACAGAAGGAGGTTCAGTCCATGTATGATTTGTGGTGGACAAAGGACACTGGTGCAGATTTCTGTCAAATCAATTCGGTTTTCTGCTCTCAGTATCATTCCACCTTTGTCCCATATTCATACATTTTCAAGTACCATGGACGCGCTGTGGTGTACATATTGGCAGTGTCGCTAGGTAAACATAAAAAGCTTCAACAATGTCTGTCACTGGTACTAAACCTCCCTTTCATAGTACAAACCCAGTTCATCCGATATAAAATATAAAATCTGCTACGGCATATCGAGTAATTTTTGCCTCTCCTGACCTGTCGCCTTGTGAGAACAGATACACTTTAGGGGTAATGAAAGAAGTTTACCTCCCCACTGTTGGTTGTACAGAAGTGCTGAATTTGAAAGAGTAATTAAAACAGAATATAATAAAACATCACTGTCATCATCATCATCATCATCATCACCAACAACAGCAGCAATAACAACAATAACGTGTTATAAATTTATTTCGACATCTATGTTATCAAGGTGCTTGAATTACAGACTGACACAATAAATACGTAATTATATTTTTGCATCACAAATTCAACTAATACCGATTAATACATTAAATATATCGGATACAACGTGACAGAATAAGACGGTCACTCACCATGTTAGTATTTGTCTGTACATGAAAGAGCGTTTCATACGAAATGCGTGCGATATCAACAGTTTTTTAAACCTATGATTTTGGGTAAATTGTTCCCTCATGCCTAGCTCAAAACGGTCTAACTCGAGGATAATGAGCTCACTATGGACATAGACGTTATTCGAAATACTTGTGAAAGTATAAACCTACATATATTGCGAGTACTTAATATTGAATGTGAAAGAGCATGTAAACAGAATTTGTGTTCAACATACTTATAAAACACATAAAATATGATACTCATACGTACATACATTAAACGTTTAAAAGTGACCGTACGAAACACTCGTTACAGATGTCGTACATATATAATTACTCCCTTTAAAAAAAAAATAGGTTATATATGAGTATGTTTTTTATATTTTAATTTGATGCCTAAAGGTTTGCTTTTGTATGTTTAGTGCCTTAAACGGACCACAAAAATTTTGTCTTTTTTAAGAAATTCAATCAGCCTTTCTGTGGCATCTCGAGCTTACGAATGAGTTTGCGACGGTGTAGTAGTTCTTGGGTCTTTACCGCATACAGCTTGAACTTCTTTGTCGTCTCTGTTATTTCACTGTCCCAGAGGGCTCCAGAAGTTATTAAATGTCCATTACTATGAGCGAAATTCTCAGCATCATTTAACTGATAAGAATGCATAATTCCATTGTGTTTCATCCATTCAGATAGAGACAGTCGTCCCTGAAATGCACTGATCTTTGCGAGCAACTCCAAGAAGCTTATGTTCTAAATGCGAGTTTGGTAGTTCCAGGAATAATTTGTGTGAAGACTTGTGACACCGCGGGTTCCAAGTCTTTACGTTGGAATGGGTGCCCGGTTCAGAAAAAGCAGGGGGTGCCGCTGCCTCCCACCCAACCCCTCCCTCCCTCCCGCCCACAAACGCAACTATTTAGAACTACCTGATATCTGTAACAGGACAAACAAATCTCCACGTCCCAATTTGTGGTTTAGTAAGAAGGTCTTTGCTCAACAACGCTGCTTCTCCGTGAGGTATGTAAGGCTCGCTAACCAAGGAATTTCACCGATCAAATGGGAAATGCAGGAACTTCGGGACTCATGGTTGGTGAATGGGCTGCCCGCCACTGATGAGGCAAAACCGAGAAGACAAAGTTTTTTCGATATGTCAGTGAAGCACGCGTCTTATATACGTGAAATATTGACAAGCACATATTCCTGCGATAATTTAGATATAGCTTTTGCTCACAGGAGTTATAACTTCGCTACTTCCTTGTTCGTTGTAAAGAACTGTGACTATGTCATGAACTACCACCACCAAATAGATCCGTGCTAGTTATGAACAGCTGCAACTGTAATTCATGAGCTATCACCACCAAGTAGGAAGTTCAGTATATTGCTATCTTGGTAACGGTATTGCTTTACTTCCTACAAAAGTATGAGCTCAAGACAAGCTAATATATCTAAGAGTCATGTTATTAAATTCCAGAATTTGATATAGCATATGTTGGCGTTGTGTTGCAGAATTTCGCACGGCGACATGACATTGTAATATTTACAGGAAAGTGCCGAATTCCAAAAGGCAGATTACTCTGAAGTAATATCATGCTTGTATGTCGCGGAAATGACTGCATTTTAAATGTTATTAAGTGACAGGGAAAGAAAAACCTCACAGACATAAGTAAAATGTTAAGTGTTTGTCATGTAATAGGTTTTATGAGAAGTGACATCTAAATAATAATTAAAGAGAAAGTCTGTTTTAGTCTTGTCACATTTCCATCTAGCAGACAGACAGACAGACAAAACGAAACGTAGCTCAGACGCTACGTAAGGAATGTGGACACGAGGAACCCTTCTCAAGGTCACTTTTTACTGTCGAAGTAACAGAAGTGTTTAGATAAAATCTTAATTGGATACAACAAAAGAATTGCCTAGACCTTCTACAGCAGACAGCCGTAATTGGAGCAGCATTCGTTTTTGGAAAATTGTATGTAGTCAAACACAACTGTGTCACATAAAGTGTATTTAATGACTATATAATGGACAACTACATGTTTCGGCCTGTATAAGCCATCTTCACGTTGTCTTAGGGGAACTTAAGATCTTACTACAAGCATGCACGCACACGTGGTGTAGAGATCTCTACATATGGGCCTTATTAGCAAAAACAAAACAAAAACAGGAATCTAATAAAACAACACAAAACAAAACCAGATACAGAAAAATAAAGCTATTGTGGGGGTGTGCTCGGCACACCCCCACAATAGCTCAGTCACCTGCACATAAACTCGAGCAAGAATGGAAATAGCATTACCGAACGAAATTGTGTACCAAGTAGAACACAAGTAATTTTTAGCTACATTACTGACTTCAGGTTTCATCTGTCGGATAAAGTAAGGTAAAGTGCACCCTAGAACAGCCCACGAAGGCCCAAAGGGGGAGTAGTATATAGCTGTATTCTTTCTTTAACTTCGGCGCTAGTTGATGGGTGGTTAACACCAGGCCTCGGCCGCTTTACCCCCCGAAAAATTCCCGGTACCCATTGTGTAGGAGGCTGGGTGGGCCCCAGGACCGGTCTGGACGGGTGCAGAAATTTCATTTATTGGATACGCTTCCAAAATATCCGTCCTTCCGTTCGTGCATTTATTCTCTAAATATGCTTGATAACTTATCATTAAACTTGTCATTGGCGTAAGAATCTTTGTTGTACGAAATCAGTTCTTGTTTATGTGTGTTTAAAATAAAATACGTTAACGTAAACTATACGATTAGTCGAAAAATATTAGTCGTGCTCAGCTTTAATATTAAATTATATTTATCTCAAATGGTAGTCGCTTGCGCTTCCACATGAAGTGGTGTAATGTGCTTGTCATATTGCTTTGGACGAATGCTTGAAACCTTTTTAAGCGACACTTTCTCTTCCTCCAATCACTTCAGTTCCCACCTGAACCGTATTCAGTCACCATGAAGATGGAGGCAGCATGTTCGTTCGAAACATCGGAGCAAAGCACTTATACTACACGTTGTAAAGACCGATAACACCATCATTAGAGCAACACCTACCGTGCAAATCTGAGAAAGTGTATCATTCACCAGACCACCCACAAAATTCTTCTGAAAGAGTTTTCGATTGGGTGAATATTTAACTAAATAAAAAAACTTCATTCCGAACAACGCTCATTGTGATTGGATGTTTGTACAGCGATAAGATTTGCAGTCGTCGGTTTATACTCGTATACCCAGTACCTGAACATGCAGGAGATTAACAAAACACGCATTTAGAATATTAACTCCATTTGAATAAACGTACCCACTTGTGTTTCAATACTTTGCTTCCACTGTTCATATTCGTGTGTCTACTGTCACATAAAAACAAACTTCCCACAACACTCCGAGAGGCACTTCACAACTAGACGCCCCTGGGCATGCGTCTTTTCTCGCCTCTGACAATTCACGCTTCCCTCTTGCTATACGCTGCATATAATCCCGGACGTGGAAACAGTACGGATGTCACTGAAGAAGTAAGGAATCGTAAAACAAAGGTCATTATGAGACACCAACATTTTTTAAATGTGGGAGGTGGACGGTTCATATCTCGGACGAGAGAATTTGTCGTTACTGAGATCTTCTAACATTAATGTTCATCAAATTAATCGTAATTATTAGTATAATACACACCGAAGTTTAATTTTACTGAATTTATCTTTAGAGATGTTCCTACTAATTTTGAGTATACAAATTTATGTCCCTTTTTCAAGAATTTAGCTCAGAAAAGACATAAGGCACGTAGCTGTGTGATACAGTTCATATCTTATCAGACCGATCACTTCTTTGTCCGTATGGTCTCTTCGTCAGTTACGCGTTTTGAAATGTTTGTCTAGACGATCAAACATCCATACACAAGACGACAAGTGTCGTAAAATATCGCTAAAAATTCCAATCTTTATTTAGTTACGAATGAAAATAAGCGTCAGACATTTCAATTATTAGTAGCAAAGTATTAACGTAAAAAGTAAACCTCTTTGAAGCGGGAACATACACCAACAAGATGCGTTTAGAGCACGAGGTTATGAATGTGGGGAGTGAATTCAACTGGCTTTCGATGTGGCAATGAAGACAGTGATTTACTGTTTGGTTCCTTAAAAGCAGGAAATATTTTGACAAGATTATTACTAAGCCTTTCAGCTGCTTACGTAATTAGATTCCTTTGGGACATCGTTCTAAATTGAAAAGTACTTTCATGAAGCATCGACTGGGTAAATCTTCCCGATTCACAAGGACTGTGGGAAATGAAGTGAAAATTATGAGAGCAGGGAAAACAGTTTTAATGAACCAGAAATTTGGTAATTAACTCTTACTGTCTGTAACGTCATTAAATTTTGAAAGGCTTAAGTTTTGATTTTATCTTAATTTCCTACCTGTTTCCGGATCAAAGTTAGTTTCTCTTGCAGCTGATCTGAGACTGCAGTTTTTATTAAGGAAACAGTGTACGGAAAGATTGTTCTTTACGGCAGATTCAGTAAACTTCATAATTAATAGCTATAGTATCACCTGGTTCATTACCAAGTCCGCAGGCGTGAAAGTCTCTTGAAGTACACACTGAAATAAACTCATTTCGGTTCAACATTCGCTACTCTGAGATCCCTACAGAAAAATCTTGAAATTCTGTGCATCATTTCTGCCTGTCTAAATCTCAGGCATAGTTCAGTGCAAATATTTTCAAATCCCTTCTTTAAAAGTTACGTGAATCATTTCGTCCACCATACTTGATCACAATATTCCTCCATCACGTCAGTAATATCGATCTTAAACGTACACTAAAATCTCCTCCCTAATCTTTCAATTGACCGCTTTCAGAGAGATTTCCTGATCAAAATTCTGTTTGTATCTCTACCTTCCTCCCTTTCAATACACACCTCCGTCGCATGTTGAACTTTTATTTGACTACCGTACTGGCTCTACGGGGAAAAAATGTATGTGGGTGTATCTGTGAGCAAGATTACACGGTTTAATTTGGTATCATAGGCGGAAAGCTAGCCTATCATGCGTATGATGAAAGTTGCATAATGAGGAGGCGCTTCAGAATATGAGAGATACACTATTCGTCTAATATTGTTGGACGATTGCTTTACTAACATTAGATGGACGGGACATACAGATGGCATGAAGTGTATGAACAGGAGAACAAACTTTTTAGTCACCGAAAAGATGTCGATAAGAAGACTTAGATGTTTCTAGAAGGATAATATGAAAATATAACTCAAAAATAGAAGATAAACCCAGTCAAGACACAACCATATATTTTATTTTGCAGATCAGCTACATGTTCCGAAAGAACATGGCCCTCATCAGGCTGGCCACAAGAAAGAAAAGACAAATATATACACAGTTGTATTTGGATTGTTATCTCAGCGCCAATCGTATCTTCTTATATGAAAAATGTATAGATAGAATAATATATATATATAATATATAGAATAAATATTTTAAAATTTTGGAAGTGTATAAATTTGTAACTTTTTAAACATTGGAGTAAAGAAAATAATTGTGAACTAAAATATATGGCTGTGTTTTGACTGGATTTTTTCTATACCTTTACCTGTGTAGTAACACAGTGGGAACGAATTGTCTAAAAATTAACAATTAAAATGTAACGGCCGGAAATAAGATTCGAGATAGTAAACTGCATTGATCTGTATCTAAACTCAATAAATTTGTGGAATATTTCCTTCGTCTGATGTATTAAAATTAATAAAAATTAGTAGAAACCTATGTTTGGTGGACAGGATCGGCCCTCATCTTCAGACTAAAGACGGTTACTGATCCTGCCCATGGAACGTAGCGTCCTATTGATTTGAGTAATTGTGATACATTAAAATATTGAAACGGTGTGTAAAGTTAATGCCTTTATATGTGATATGTCTTTGTCATAACCTTACAAAACTGGTTGTTTCTGGTTCATGATGGGCTCTGATGAATGACGGCATTGAATCTTCGAATTACGTTTCATGCTGGCTCTTCAGTGAACTCCCACTTCGAGTTCGTGCTCGTATCACCAAAATACAGTCGAATGTGACTGCAACTGTAGCAGTAGGGCGTTCTGTGGACTGTTTGTCGCAGCCTGTTTATCGTTAAACAGCACTACGTCGAAGAACATTTCAACTTAAAGCCATTTTCCTCTGAAGTATGTCTCTGGTACCAAGGATTCGGATTAACGTGCTACCCCAATCTTCAGAGGTAAGGCACTTTTATTTTAATTAGTGTACTTGGTCGTATTGGCAAGACTTCATAAAATTTGATTTGAACTTTATGTAGTGTAGACTTCAATCAGATTCAAACCAAAGTGGAGTGCACGCAACAGCATGTCACGTGCACTCCACTTTCAGTAAAGTTGGAGAAGAAACGTGTGTGCATACAAAAGTGATTTTCCCATCATGCGTCCATTTTGTGCTCTTCGTGCCACCAAAGTAGCAAAGTGGTGATTTATTTGACAGAATATGATTTTACAAAGATTCTAATGCGAAATTTCTTACAACACGAGATAAATAACTGACACTTTTTCATGTGAAAGGGAGCATATGAAATTAAACGAGAAAATTTAAATGTAAATTCATGAGCCTTGGGGGCGAGGGGTATAAATATCGTGTGAATATGAGACCTTGCGAAGGAAAATATGAGACCTTGCGAAGGAAAATATCATTTGTGCCTCAAAGTTGCAACTGAACACCTCTGAAGCATTCGAGAACTTATTCACTTCCTTCCATAGAAACTTATTCCATTTCTCCTTTCTTTATTTCAATGGAGAAAATCCTAAGGGAAATCGGACGCCATGGGCGGTAGGACGACGTCGTAGCGAACAGACGTGACTCGGTACTTGCAGTGTTCCAGAGGAGTACGCTGCAGCAAACTGCACATCGCCTGCCTGCTGTTTTATAAATCAGCGGTCGGAAGAAAATTGGGATGTTTTCCAATCTGGTTCAGTTTCTTATGTACTTAAGTGTTAACTTTTAAAAGCCTGGAAATGATACAAGATTGTATTTTGGACACTAAACTATTATAGCTGCTAATACATCGTAAGTGTAAATTAAACTGAGTATTTAAGTTCCTTTACCTCTATATTCCTACATATCTTAAAGCACATAAGACCACCGTACAGTATATTCTTAGTTTAAGCCTGATTTTAGATACGTCGTTCTACACCTCCTGCTCTCATCTCCATTTTTTTTTATCCAACCAGGGCCGGTGCTATTTAATAGGACTTCCTATGCAGACTATATACCGGGAGACTCTGGCTTGGACCCACGGACAATCCAACCTTGCCTGGAAGAGAATTTTTGAACAAAGCAAGCACAAAAATTGTGTATGACAACAGCTTAATTTCACGGTTTAAGAGTCTAAATATGGCTGTTTGACATTTTTACATGCGGCACGCATATCAGCCGGGCCATTTATCGTCACACATCGCCGAGGAGACTGAAGGCCACAAAACGAGTGTGCGGCTGTTCTGTCCCTCTGATTGTGTCAGGTTTAAACACATTTCCGTAGCGGCAACAAGCGGCGTTCCTTAACCCCGGCTTTTTGACTAGCGGTACTTCCCGCACAAACTTCAAAACGGCCTGCATTTTGAAGTCGGTGTCTTGTTTATTGGGTACATTCTGCAAACCTTTGCAATAAGCTACTGTTAGCTTCGTTGTATCCGTCCATCCTACTCTGTCTCCGTGCTAATCACAGCGAATTCTAACGGAAGATTTTTCGCGGAATTTAAAGCTTGGGACTTACACTAAGATTTGCAAAACTATTTGTTTTTATTCAAAATGAGACAAAAGTATCAGACACTTACATAAAGGTCTAAATCGAAATGAGGTCGAAAAATGTTTGACGATTCGACATAAAATTCCAGTATGATCGACGGCGATTCTTCCCGTTTAAGGCATTTCCATTACCAACGAATTTAAACCTGCTGATAACGTACAGACAGAAGTATTATATTGTGAAATGTGTAAAAATGAAATTTTACTTTCAGTGCTGACATTTTTATTTTTCTTCCACGAGTGCAAGATCTAAGGAAAATGACATAAGAGTATCGCTGGGTATACTACAATATGCTGGCATTTCAGAAAAATTTATGTTTGTTGTGGCATAAGAATACTGTACAGTAGATATGAAAATAAGTATAATGGAAGCCAACAAGATACACTATTTCTCAGCTTTATTTTCGATATCCAATTCTAAATGTTTCGGAAAGACTTACTGTCCATCATCAGGAGTCTTGATACTGTATTCACTACAACTGGCATTTGTCAACATGACTAGTATGACAAATACCATTTGGTGTGAAAACAGCATCAAGACTCCTGATGATGGACAGTAAATATGTCCGAAACATGTAGAGTTATATATCAAAAATAAAGTGGAGAAATAGTGCATCTTTTGGCTTCTATTATACGAATGTATCACGATGCACGGTCCTCTGAATGTCAAAAAAATAGATAAGAATATATCAGACCGAAGTGAGCACACCAATTAGTAGCCTAATCAGTTAATAGGGTCACAACAGTTACACACGGCACTATACAAGTGATTTGTAATAACTGAAACAAGATTTTATGATGGCGCTCTCTCCATGCTGTGATTAACTACCGTGAATGCAGTGGCACTTTGTAGACCTCCTGCAGGAAGACTGTGGCTGAATGAACTTATATAATTGTCCGCTTGTGCTTGCTCGGAAAAACTGTTAGCGACGAATTATGGAGGCAAATTTTCTCCACTTGTTTGTGGTTGATTTTATGAATGTTATAGACATTACACTGCATCGAATGACATGTTATGACCACCATAAAAACAGAAACGACGTCAGTCGTACCCTCTTACAAGGTACTCTGGGAACAATCACCTAAATGAAGGGGGAAAATTTACTACTTCTATCAGCAACAAATATTCCACAATTCGAATACTTTGGAATGATAGTGAAAAATGAAAATGTCGCGTTGCGGCAGTTGACTGCAAACAACCAGTTCTAAACCCTTTAAAGCGCAGACTGCTTTATTTAAAGACCAAATGCGTACCGCGCAGTAAAGTTGTTGGTGCATCACATAACAGGGAGGCTTTAAAAGGGTAAACAAGCGGCGAAGCTACTGATAGCCCTGAAACTGTATAAATCTAAGTACACTCCTCAGTACACTGTAAGTAAACAGCTATTTATGTGTCAGTATCATACATCATAACAAATGAGGTAATTGTGTAATATTTGATTACGTTCCTTTGGGTACCGCGGTAGCACAGTGGCTAAGGTGCTATGCTACAAATCGGAAGGTCGCTGGTTCGATTCCAGATGGTGTCATTTGAATTCTTCATTGACATAAAATCCTTCCGATCGCACTATAGTCCTGGGGTCGACTCAGCCTCTAACAGAAATGAGTACCAGGAGTATATACTGGGGGTAAAAAGCGGCCGATGCGTAAGGCTGACAACATTCTCACCATCTTGGATCGTTGTCACGTAATCTGGGAACCTTAACTTCCTGGAACCATCTGCGCACCTCGGGCCTGTAATGGGACTGGTTTATTTATGAGGATTCTATTTTATCTCCACGAAATAAGTCTGCTACAAAAGAACATTGTATTTCAACGTATTAATTGGCAATACATCGGGACACATCATTAGATACCAGTAGCACGCAGCACACAAGTAGTTTTATTCTCAATACAATATCACAGTTGACATACAAACAATACATTACCTCTACAAGGTAAAGTAAAGGGAAATTTCGCCCTAGAGCCGGCCACGAAGGCCCAGAAGGTTGTAAGGTATGGTCTTACTCTTTCTGTGATTTCGGCGATAGATGGGGTGGGTGGTCAGCGCCACGCCCCTGGCGCTTTACCCCCGAGAAAGACCCGGTATCTATTGTAAAGGAGGCTGGGCGGTCTCCAGGACCGGTCTGGACGAGTGCGGAAAATCTCGCTCCCACTCAGATTCGATCCCCGGAACGTTCAGCTCGTAGCTAATCGCTATACCGACTGAGTTATCCAGGCCCCATACATCATCTCTACCGTATGAAAAAATCTTGTACTTAGTATTTAAAAAACAGTTATTTTTTAAACGTCCTTAAGTATTTCGTAAATGATTTCACCCTGTACACTTTTCATACAATTTTAATGTATTTTAAGGTAAAAGGAGGAGATCTCCAACTTAAGATATTTAGTGTATATATATGTTCACATTCTTGTTTCGTAGCCTGATGATGACCTGAATCTAGGTTCGAAACTGGTTGCCAACTAATAAAATTATTCGCGAAGTGTGTGTTGGTTGTGATTGAGGATATTGATAGGTATTATGATTGTTAAACTTAAGAACTGCCCTCTAAGGCCGTGAAGCTTGATGTTTAAAAGTCTGACTTTACCCATCCGTCGAATGGACGTGAACCTGTTCTGTCAAAGTGCGGGAAGAATATCCATTGCAGATGTCTGAGAACAGAGGCCGAGGACAATGCGTTGAACTGTCACGAAGATCGAAGAAACCCGCGTGAGGAAAGCTTTATGATTTCGTGACTTTTTGGTGGAGGTAAAGATCGTCCCATCACATGCATGCAAAGCAATCATGAAGGGGAGGAGGGGATAAAAATATAGATCTACCCATTCTCGACTCTGGCGTTAGAAGAGGAGGGTGGTCAGCGCGACGCCAAAACAGTTTTACTTCTGGGAAAGATGGCAGGTACCTATTTTACAGGAGGCTGGATACGTCCGGAAAACCTCGCCACCACCACGGTTGAAACCTCGGACCGTTCAGCCCGTAGTGAGTCGCCGTACCGACTGATCTGTTCCAGCCGCCTTTATGATCTGTACTCTATATAAGATAATATTAAGCCTGTCTTGTCAGGCCATTTTGCAACTGTCGGAGAGGCAAAAAATACGTACAGAGTTGTGTTCTGGAAGTCTTTGAGCGAAAAGGCGAACTGGTAGATGAAGAAGTTAAATGGCAGAGTATTATTAAAAAGGATATTAAATGAATAGGGCGTGAACTGGACTTATATGACCACGACGAGCTCTTATAAATTCTGTAGCGCATCTTCGAGTGTCAAACCCTTTGTGAAGACTATGAGAACCCTAGACATTCCTCACTGCTGTTAGTTATAATCACTCAGAACAGTCAGTTCTCTGATGTTTATTAAAACCGTCACATGTTTCTGTACACAATGCAAGAACATTTTCTTTCATTTATATTACCTCCAAGAAGTTTGTTTTAGTATTCTGTAACTACCTTCCCTCTTTTCTCATTCTATTGTAATTTAGTGTCAACCGAAGGTCACAAATACGCTGCCGTTGTGTAGATACACCTTATTACAAAATGGATGCGTTTTACCGCACGATTCCTTTGTAATTTTTGTCTTATATCGGTACACCTTGCACATAAACTTTCTGTCAGACCGTGCAAATTGTGTGTGTGTGTGTGTGTGGTTTTTTTTTTGTGGCACATGGCCCGGACGGGGTGGGGGGAGGGGGAAAGAAAGAAAGCAGAAAGTGACGAATTTATAGCAATGAAAGTAAAGCAGAACATTTCGTTCTGTTAGCCCCAGCCAATGTATTTCGTAGAATGTTGTGCAAATTCGTAGTCCAGAGGCCACATACACGTGCTGAGACTAATCGCTGACGAGGACGTATGAAATCATGAAAGTGGAAGTAAGATTGGATTGGAGAAGGTCACGCAATGAGGCAATTAGTAATAGTTCATTCGCCTGGCGTTTGTGGATGGTAAAATGGAGAAAAGGGCGTTAGATGGATAGAACATATAGCACACATAGGTTGTGAGATTGCATCAAGTATGTAATGGAAACTTTGGAAATATGGAAAATTAGTAAGAAACTTGCTTACACTAGCTGATGATTCAAAATGTATTTCAGGAAATTTCTTTACTAGCGGAACAAGAAGTATTTGACGAATACATTACACCATTTCGTTGGCTAATTTTTGTTCTTATTACTTTCTTCAACAGCGTTTTAAGACAGAATATTTTGTTATTGTAGAGAAAGGAAATGGCAGTGAGTTGGGCAGTATGCTGCCGTGGCTTATTTAAAATAATTTGCAGAGTCTGGTTTAAGTGACAGAATATCTTATTCAGGAGTTCGATAGTTGAATATCAGAATTTCAGTAATGGATGAGTGGATGCAGCTGTTTTAATAAATCTACAGCTAACATTGTTCATTGTGTATGTAAGTATACATACATATACATACACATACATATACATATATGCTTTCCATAGATCCCTGAGGCTGTCACCAGACAACAGTATGTGGAACATGTCAAAAACATACAAAAGCATACAAGACACATAAAATTATTACAGTGTAAGAATTTGCGGAGTCATATAAGTCAATAATGCATACCTGTACATGCAAACAATTCATCCACAGAGTAAAAGGAGTATGCATATAAAATTTTTTAGGGCTACTTTTCATTCCTCAGGCTTGTAATATGTTGTGGTAGGTTGTTAAAATTCTGATCCCAGAGTAGGATGCGTATTTTCGAAAAAAAGACAGGTTAACAATGGATCTACGTAGATGGTGTTTATTTCTTGTGTTTATACTGTGTACTGACGAGTTAGTCAGAAATTTATCTTGATTTCCAATTTAAAAAACTCATCAATGAATAAATATTTTGGCTTCGGATTGTTAAAATCTCTAATTTTTTAAATGGCTTTCTACATGACCTTCTCTCTGTGTATATATTTGTGTATGTGTGTATATTTGTATGTACGTGTGTATGTATGTGTATACACGTCGTACGTTTAGCATTTGTGACGACATATAATAAATTACGGCTCTGCCGACCTGCATCCCGGATGGAGACAAATCTACGTACAATATTTTAGTGGGGACATATAATGGAATACAAAAAAAAGAATACGGAAATTATGGGATGGAAACATCATTAACAGGCAGGATGTGAGGAGGAGAGATGAAAGGCTGTAGTTTATAATCATGTCGAATGGTGCAGTTTGGTGTTAGTCTTGCTTCAATTCCAAGTCCTGCTGTTTCAGATTCAAGGTAAACACTCGTATGTATGAAGTCACAATGTGGACATCCTCGAAATCTGCATGTGCCCTGTGCTAAGGAGCTAGGACTCGGTATGTCTGTATATCGGAACCGAGTTTCTTATTATCTTCTGTGTATAACCCAGGCACTATTGTGCAGCAGTTCGGAGACGAAGTGTTGGCACTATAAACGTTTCCTGCAGGGATGGTACAGGTGCTCTTAGCGGGATGCAATTGCATCATGCTTACATCGCATTTCGACCCCAACAGATTCAGCCGATTTGTAAACTGAACGGCCTGGAAGATTTATTACGACTGGCGATAGTTCCATTTCGAATGGTGA
>Ga0123352_10007602_pt1 | contig 16744 bp, 7 predicted proteins | sample TergutLab28metaG_FD_89700 | JGI IMG/M metagenome (GOLD analysis project Ga0123352, IMG submission 89700) | Labiotermes labralis P1 segment gut microbial communities from Petit-Saut dam, French Guiana - Lab288 P1 | ecosystem: Host-associated > Arthropoda: Insects > Digestive system > Gut ... | reverse complement strand
CATATTTTTATTACTCATGGCTCTCCAGCTGCCTTCAATCACTCGACCGTTTTCTTCATAATCAAACGTGCCTGGCGGAGTATAAATTGCTGCCCAATCAGGGCTTCTTCTTAAGAAATTTTGTGAGCAAGCAATAGTCATTGCAACGAGTTGAGCTTTTTCTGGTTCCAAAAGCATGGGTTTACGAAGCACTCGGAACACTGATGACGAGAAGCCAAATAAATTTTCTACAACTCTTCGGGCTCTGCAGATCCTGTAATTGCAAATTCGTCCTTTTAGTCCTTTGGATGTTGTCCCGGATAAACTTTCATGAGATTTTCGTTTAAAGGAAAAGCTTCATCTCCAATAAAGAGAAGTATGGAACACTTTTTCTCTCCCGTTTAAAGGAACTGGCTGAGGAAGACAAAAGTTTTTTGTTTCTAGTTTCTTATATAGCTAAGTGTTCGTAAAAACGCCGCTGTCAGAAATTCTTCCCTGACATCCTACGTCGACAAACATATAGTTGTAATTAGCATCCACTAAAGCGAAGAGTACAATACTGAAGGCATTTTTCTAGTTAAAGTATTCACTGGCACTATTTCTTGGTCACTGTAGCACCACTTGTTTCCCATCAATAGCCCCCACTGCACGTGGGAAATTCCACAATGCTTGATACTGCTTTGCCACTGCCAGTCATTCCTGTTCTGTTTTTGGTATCTGAAAACACATAAATTTATTTAAATGAAATGAAACCTTAAATAATATTCCTTGCTTACTAATTCAAAACGCTGTACCAAATATTTCTTGTCATTCCAAAATGTTAATAATTTTGTTGAGTATTTTCTATTTTTCTAGATACATAATGAAGGTGAGACATCAGAAGTGGAGATATGGACCAGTCAAAAGCCAAAAAGGAAAATAATCTGAAAACGCGAGTGAATCCCTGCCCCCGCAGCCACCAAAAAAGAAAAAAAAAGACGGAAGATCAGCGTCTTGAAAAAGCGCTTGAATTATTAACAGCGTGTTCAAAACGAACCATGAACGACGAGTGTCAACATTTTGGGAATATGATAGCCGCAAAATTAATGAATTATAATGAAACAGTACGATGTGTCATTCAAAGCGAGATTATGAACGTATTCTTAAATGCAAATAGGGGGCTTTATGAACGCTATCATCACACCCATCTCCAGCCAATTAACCCACCTCAAGCCCATTTCCCAAGTGGTCCATCTAAAATGTACCCTTAAAGTATCAATCCTCCTCCGCACACTTCTTCATCCCTCTGTTCTCAAAACCCTTCTCCGTCATGTTCCGGAAACACTTCCCCGTCACCAGTCAGTCAGTACAATAACTCAATTCTGCCTCACAGTTTTCCCACAGAAAGCATCTCGCCAGCTACGACATGTTCAGAAGAAAATATTGATACGCAACCGTTTGTAGAATAATTTGACCTCTTTTTAATGGAAGTGTTTCTGTGAAATTTGTGTTTAATTAAAAGTTCTGATTAAATCTAATTTTAATCTTTTTTCATAAACCACAAATAATAATATTTGTCTTACCTGTGTGTAATCGTTCAATTTTTCAACAAGAGCTTCACATACTTCCGGCACGATGCAGCTGTTTGCATGCTTGGAAATTTTGAAGAGATGTTGCAGGCTAACGTATGAATCACCACTTGCTAAGAAACATAGCGTCAGTGCCAACCTTTCTTCAACAGAAATGGCTTTCCTGAACACTGTGTCCTTTTCCGAGATTTTTTCTCCAATCAAATTAATTAAAAATTCAAATTCACTGGGAGACATTCTGATGAAATTCTTATATAACCCACTGACTGACAGAAAATTCAAGTCTGCCAGCAAACGTGAACCGTTGTACAGTTCCCTACTTGTGTACAGTTGCCTTTGACACCATCGCCGCTCTTTTCTCTTTTTCTTTAGAGCGTAATGTATGTGAATGTACGAAGCCGCTGCTAGCTGCAAAGACATCGCTCGAGCTCCCGTAACAAACTGCGAACCCCGTGGTGTAACGCTCGCAGGATACTGTTACGCCGTGAGGCACGGGATGAAAGTTCAGCTCGTAACTCCGTATAGTGTCAGTCACTTGCAACGTCACGACGTTACGGTATGCGGTAACGTTACAAGTGTGTACCCACCTGAACACGTCATGCAGCGCTTGTGAGAGGTCCGGAGTTTTAAAGTTTGAGAATTAAAAATGGAGGGGAAAAAGCTTGAGGTGGGGAGGGGATAGAAGAGAAAGGAATGTTATTGAGCGACACATTGTACGAGTATATTATAGCGAAAATATCATGGCTCACAAAGATGCCAGGTTGTGTCCCCGCTCGTCCTCCTGGTAAAATTTGGAGGGAGACAGGGTAAAACTTTCGGAAGTAAATAAAAGTTTCATTTAAGCTTAATTTTGACATCAACATTGAGAAGGACCCACTACGGCAGGGTTTTAATAAAAATGTATTAAAATATTTCACTCATAGATTTGTAAATTAGATGAAACTTGAACTGCATATAAACAGCCTTCAAGATTTCAATTTTCACCGCACAGACAGCAGCGCGTCTCCATTTCCAATGTGGTTTTGGGAATAATTGCTGTTCATTCTGAAAATTGTATTAATTTCATAAACACACTTGGGGGAGAGATTCCAATTATTAAAGCAAGCAATACTAATAATAAAGACTAATTTGAAAGTTTGATGTGTCAGTTTTAATAGTTTAATTCTTCGGTTTAATTGTTGAAAAATATTGGAAATTTAGCAGGAAGACGCATATTTTTGTCAAAATTAATATTCCCGCTGTAAATAAAGCACTTTCAAATTGGAGTGAATCCAGTATACTAATATACAATTGTGGTATCTCATGTACATTCGAGTTCTGTCTTCGAAAATATAGAAGGCTGCAACATTGTGAGATTTGAACTCCGCACCACGGTAACTAATAAAAAAAAAATCCTCTGGTATGTGAGGAGATGTGCGTTTGCAGACTGACACTAATAAACCAATGTATAAGACGTCACGTGCCAGAAGAATGTAGTTTCATTCTGTCAACGAACAGGCAGACAATCTCAAACAAAATATACAATATAAAATGTTTCCCCATTCTTCATTCTTCCATAAGGAAGTGAAATTTGCACACTCAACAAATAGGATAAAAAGGTTGACATGAATCGAGATGACATTTTTAAGAAAAATAATGGGGCACGCCGTTTTTGACCAAAAAATGAATAAAGAAATTTTGTAAGCGTGGAAAGTAGAGCCAGTTGGCGACTAACTAAGAATATAGCAATAAAATTGGCTACGACATGTGACAAGAAAGAACAACAACAGGATGCCAAGAATAATACTGAATTATAGACCGAGTGAACGAAGACGACTTGAGAGAACTTTGAAGAGACTATTGGAGGAGGCCGAAGCAGGTCTATGAAGGCCTAACTCGTGATGAATGAGGATGATTATTATGATTATTATTATAATCATATCTTGGAAAAGGTCAAATAAAATAAGGAACATGACGGATTCCCAACTCACCAATTACGTAACAGCATCCAGATATCATTATGTCAGCCCATGGCGCTATTCATCTTAGTAACACTTCAGTCAATATAATAATAATAATAATAATAATAACAATAGGCAAATGTTGGCCTTCTTGTGCAGAGTCGAAAGTTTTGTATTTTAAACTGTTTTGTTTTGACTTCAAACGCGACAATTGGCCTTCCGCAAATGCGGTTCGGCGGCCGATGTCATCAGTAGACTTAGCGTTATGTGCAACGTAAGGTCTGTTTTCAGCAAGAATTTGTTAGACGCTGATATTTTTACTAAGTAAATCCTAAGTCTCGATAGATATTACACCGTAATTCGGTCACTGATACTGCATGTGAATTGTGGTTTTAATTTAGTTACGGTATTTTAAATTAATTTTATTTATATTTTGTACATTTTTATGCTTGATTTTAATTGTGCAGTGTCTGTGTAATTTTGCATTCGTGTGTTCGCTTATTGACTGGCCCTGCGCCCTTAAGCCTGCATGCCAACACACCGAACTGAATAGGACGGTACTCTCAATGTATTCAGGAACAAATACTCTCTCTTAAGAAATGAATCCTTTAATAATTTTAATATTATGAATTATGTTTGCAGGTGTGATTACTTACAAGCTCTTTTCCATGTGGTTCCTTTTATCTTTCTTGTCGGTGTATTTTGTTATGTTCCTGTGCTGTCACTGTAGTTGGTCTTATGGCTGTTGTGCTAGCGTGCATGTGATAACGAAATGAATTAGATTGAACTGAAATCAATTGAATTGAATAAGAAACAGAATAAGATTTCCCTAACAGTAGAACACTGGGTATTTAATTAAGTGTGCTGTCTTTTAGAACGTGACATCGTGTAGCCTGGTATAAAGGTGGAGATATGTCACAGGACTCCACTGTCTCAGCAGATAACGACGGAGCTGGGGTATCCTGTGATTTCCAGCACACTTAGGTCAGACTACACAATGTTACATCCAGAAGACAGCAAAACTTGTTAGCCAGCACTGTTAGAACCTCCGATTTTCCTTACGTATTTATACTACATAAAACAACAACATCGACCCCGGTGGTCGCGCGGTCTGAGGCCTAGGTCTGCGGTCGCTTGCTTACTGAGGTTGTAGGTTCGAATCCTGTTGAGGAAATTGATGTTTGTGTCTTGTGAATGTTGTGCGTTTTGCAGTCCTCAACGACGAGTTGATTCCTCTTCAAAGTTTGGATTAAAATTTAAGACGGAGTTTTCCTTGGGTTTAATCACAAGCCACGGCTATCAGGACCTATGGGCTTTGGAGAGACAGCTCCATGTATTCCTAAATTCAGAAGCGAGTGGAGGAGCGATCTCAACTTCGTGACCCAGTCGCTTTAAGCCCAGATAATGAACTCATAAAAACCACTAATGGAATGCTTCGTTAGCCTCACACCCGCTCTAGGCGGTACGGACAACAGGCAATACCTGCACACATTACAAATCAAAGACGCATTCCGCGGTGATACACCATGCAGCCTAATTGGGATACTGACTGAGCCTTCCTAGCTCTAATGTGTTTGAAGGACAGATAATTATGAAGTTATACTTATCAACGTTGAGATTTTGGAATCGAGTCCTGAACGTGCAACGAACGGCACAAACGACGGTGAACTAATTTGTGGGGGGGACAAAGGCATAAATATAAATATGAAATGTCTGGATACAGGATATGAACTGCAGACCTACTAACGGTAAAGCGTGAAAGACAGTTTTTGTTGTACTAATTACTGCCCGGATTATCCGATGCAACGTAAAGAAGTACGCAAAACTAAGGTACCTCGCGGTTCACACCTCATACGACCACAGTCTTAATATTCACTACCGTCAGAACCCCAAATTTCAAGCAGATAATTATTTCAAAACATTAAACGTAAAAAATTACATTGCAACTTCCATTCCTCTTATTGCAGTGTTAAGAACAGAAATTCGAAATAGTCTTCATGTTTGCACCGTGCATCAATGATAATTAAACACTTTATTATCCAACTAATGCACAATATATAATATGTAAATAAAATTAAATTATAAAATATTTAAAAGTGCTCCAACATGTTTCGGATCACAGAGGATATGTTATGGCAGAATATGCTGCCATAACACCGACCTTGTCCATGTCAACGGACACGATAGAATCATTCTTGTAATTTTTACCCAATCACTTTACAAGACTCCCTGATGATGGATCCTCTGTGATGCGAAATATGTTGGAGCACGTTTAATTATTTTATATTCTAATTGTATCTACATATTATATATTGTGAATTAGTTGGATAATAAAGTGTTTAATCCGGAATAATATTTACCGGTTGTTACAAAATTCAATCTCCCTTCGCCATACTTGGCATGGCTCTCTCTTGCTTATGGCTTCTAAATCACTCCTTTTGTGGTACAATATCTATATCACTATATAACTGAATCTCTTTGTGGGTACATTGTTTAAACATCGAATGACAGTTGAATAAATATTGAGCAAATGTGGTATGATTATTGGCAGGGGAAATGTGGTCGTAATGTTTCTTTGCTTATCACATGCCTGTACCTAGACTGCATTGGGAGCGAAACCAGTCCTTCATGGTGACAAGTCGGCATCTAAATGCCTGGGTTATGACACGAATTTTCGTTAGTAAACGAAGCATTCTTAATAGTAGGTGGTTCTTAATATAACAAACATCAACAGACTTGGTCCCACAGAGGTGTCAAGTGAAATTATGCACATGGGAAATTGGTGAAGCTCACAGTGATGATTATGCAGATTACTGTATTTTGGAATATGACTTCGTGTAATCTGATAAAAGTTCGCCGAAGTTTCAGAAGCTCCTTCCATTCTCAACTTAGACGACACTATATATTCTTCGTGACGAGGATAATACATGACACTATATTCAGGGTTCTCGGTCCCATGTTTCAAGCACTATACCTTTCCTAATCTTTACGATTCGTTTTATCTCGCACACCATTGGACTTGCCGTAGAAACAAGGGAGATATCTAGCAAGGGTTTATGGGAAGAAGCAAACACACACTCGATATGAATTCATGCATTATAACTTTATTGCTAATGCTAATACTGGCGTAGCTGAGAACTGCTACAAACAAGGCCGCAAAGAAGAACGTCATAGATGACCCTCTCCACATCTTCCTTCAGCGTATTTCCCTATGTTGTCCTACAGCTGCCTAGCCAGTCTGTTTATGAATGGTGTTAATGTTTTCCGCGTGATTATCTTCGCTAGACACGAGTGCTTATGGCTGGTTGACAGCCCAGAGTGGCAGGAGGGAAATGTATTAGCAGAGAGGGTGGGAGAAGTTCCTAGCTTTGTCAGCCATCACTTGCTTCAGTGGCTTCAGTACAGGGCCATAAAACGTGTGAGTATCTGCTGAGAATGGGCAAAACTCGTGTAATTAATGATTGTGCGAAAGAGTGGCTTTTTATGGAAGAAGACATCAAAAGTGGTCATTGTAACTGCAGCGTATGTAGATAACATCTTCGTCTGTGAAAGACTCCACTGCAAAATTATATTGGCTATACAAATCTCGTGTTTCTAACATCTTTAACCCCTACATACTCTAAGTACAGGCATTACCTACAGACTACGTTTATTTTAGCGATCAAATCTTTACATTCATCTCCCGACTTTGCCTCAAAAGAAGGCTTTCTGTCACCCTCCTCTTGCAGCGTTTGAACAGCTATAATATTTCAGTTGTCACAAGAACATGTGTCACGAGTGTATTCAGCCAAGGCGAAAAGGAACTGGAAATTAGTAGCCGTATTTGTGGAGGCTCAGCTGAAATGCTACAAAGAGAACGTTCGGGTTTGATCCTGAGACTTTTCACAATTTTACATGTGGTTTTTAAATAACTTCCCTTTACAGCACTTTAAAATTTCGCTTACGTATTCCGTATTTTAAACTAACGAAATACACTAATCAAAATACAATAAAACAGATCATACAACACACTTGATATTAGGAGCGAACATAATATCAAGTGTGTTTATTTATTTTGAGTTTGTTTTATTGTTCTTTTTTTTTTTGGCTTGGGCTAGATGAAGTATTTATAATATTACAATTTCTGGTTGAACATTTTAAATTTTTTCTCTCTCTTTATCTTTTGTTTCGTTTATTTCTCATTTGGTTGAAACTAATCGGACCCATTTTGATTTTGCTGAAGGTGAGTCTGAGCTGGTTTCTGGTTTCAATATTGAGCATTGTACTGGCGGAGGGGGGGGGGGGTTGCTTTGCCTATTTTGGTTTGTTTAAAATAGGGAATATAAGAAAAAGGATGGTATTAAAGCGTAACATTTACTCACTTATGTAATTTTTCCTGTCGTTCTTAATGGACTTTTACTGTTGTCTTGGGATTCGTATAAAATCTGCAGCAAACAGCGTTAGGGCAAGGAACGATTAGAGCTCACTTAAGGCCTAAAAATAGCGAACCGCGCTTAAAACCTATGAAGAGCGTACAGCGCTTAGAGCATCTGAAGATCCGATAGCACTCAGAGAGTACAAATAGTAAATGCTTGCCCTTCTGTCTTTTTGCGAGTTAAAAGTCGCCATATTCTTAGTAATTATGAATATGAACAGCAAATGAGTGCAATGCACGGGAAAACTACTTTTTCTTTGGTGCTGTAGAGTGCATTTTGCTCAAGTAGGTTAAAAATGAGTTCATATAGCAGTACGACTTATGACCTAGGCATTTTTTAAAATAAATATAAACTCTCAAAGTGTTCTATCGCACTGTGAAATTGAAAATTACGTCATCTTAATATTAAGGCCACTCTCTTAACTAAAATATCTCTAATTCCATCCTGACAACATCTTTACACCACAAATTTTGAACTCAAGCACATTTTTTAAATCGGTCAATGAGTTACGAGGCCATGTACTAAACATTCGAAAAAAAATGCTGAAAATCTTCAGTTTTGCTGAAGACACACATCATTACACTTGATCGTGTTTCGAGAGTCGCGTGTAACATCTCCACCTCAGCTCTCCTAGGCTTCGATTTTCAGTAGACGATGCTACACAAAAACGTGATGGTTACGAGTGAAATAGCGCTAAAACAAACATTAATCAATAATGGAGGCACACAAAATGTCTATACTTAGCACACACATTACCCTGAGAGTATAATTGTTTAAGCTCCACAAAAACTTCAGTTCCAGATTATGATTGGCCAGATCCATTGTCATGTTCTTATCGCTCTGTAAACAGGCCAGTTGGAAACTTGAAAAGCGATATCACATTAAGGGCTTCTTCCTCGGTTCCGTTTTTTTTTTTTCAATTCGGCGTAACAAAATGACGTCAGCAGACCCGTTTCAATGAATACCGGATAAAGCAAGATGTTTTCTCCTCTTCTTATGATGCTGTATCGTATGAAAACTAATGTTTCAGTTCTTAAACTAAGAATATAGGAAAAACAAGCGCAAGTTCGACACTAAGTACGTATGTGCAAGAAGGATATATAGTTAAAATGAGTCCTATTTAAGAAACGAGTTCACCAAAACGTAAGAGTTGACATTTTTACACAATAATGATTAGTGTAGCTGTGTATCTGGTACCGATATTGAGGGAGAACATGTGACCTCTCTCCCGGAAATATAGAGACACAAAACATCTGCACTTTTGCAATGGCAGATCCCAGAAGAAGGAATAATTGTTTAAAATGTCATAACTAATTTCTTTACAATAAGAACCAACAGGATGCACTATTGGCTTCCAATTTATTTCAGTAATTACCTCTACATGTTTCGAGCCGCCTTACTGCTCATCATGAGTCGGTACTACTCTGCATATAGAGCAATTGATATATGTCGTGCGTTTAGGTTGAGTGGCTGTTGGCAGGATCAATCATAAACGCATGACATATACCAATTGCTGTATATACAGAGTAGTACCTCCTGACGATGAGAAGTAAGCCTGCTCGAAACATGTAGAGGTTAATTATCGAAATAAATTGAAAGTAATTAGTGCATCCTGTTGCTTCTTGTACAGATATATCACGACGCACGGTGAACAAAATATTACACTAACTTCTTCTTCCCATAGTCTGCTCTCATATTCTTATCATACAACCTGGACATTCTGCCACTCAGAAGAAGGCAGCAGCTTCCTCCGAAACGTCTGCCAGTCTACCATCGTCACAATCCACAAGGCTGTAAGCCCAATATTCAGTTTCACTGCATTCTGGGCCAATGTCATACACAAATTTAGATTTTGTGTACCCTTGGTGGAATAACTTGACGCGTGAGAAGCGTGTGAAAGGGAATGTAGGCCACTACACACACACACACACACACACACATATATATATATATATGTGTGTGTGTGTGTGTGTGTGTGAATCCATTTTGAGGAGAGTTCATTAACCAATGATAGCTGAATTTGACTTTAGAAGGCTCGCCGCCTCAAAGCGCTAGGTACGATGAAAGTTGGCAGTCGTGTGAGGGTTCATAAGGTACAGACACCGTCGTTACGTCGATGGGAAGGAGGGAATTTAATTACATGGCTTATGAAACTTCGAGAATAACTCTTAACATAAAAGTGTGAACTTAAAATTTTATAACCATCTGTGAGGCGTGGAACCCGGAACATAGTTTCTTACCAGAACTCCGATACAAATCATCCTTCTCCTAGAAATTTTAAGTCTCTTAGACAAAAATGAGCTCTCCTCTAATGAACTTCAGGAATAAATCATGCAAATTTATGACAAAAACCTTTAATTATTTCTGACGAAAGCGATGGTAAGATATACAGCGTTTTTGCATTGTCAAAACACAATTCTATTCCTGTTTCATTCCTACCACTTGTTATTATAACTGTCAGATCACTCGGTGGCAGTAGTCCTTACAGTAGTACAGATAAAACAAATAGGAATAAATATACATAAAAGAAACAATGCAAAAACACAGTACAAACAATACAATTTTAAAACATTTATAGATTGTTTAGAAATTCCGACTGTATGTACGGTACTGCACCTACAGTCAGAAAGTGGACAAGCTGCTTCAGTGTCTTGAGTGATTTCAATGCTGTACCAACATCAAGAAAACAAACGAATTTGATACAATTTTAACCTATTCAGTCTATTTTTAAATCTATTTAAAATTTACCTTTTACTCAGCTATTGATGCGCTGTCTCTGAGGATGACCCACAAGAAAGGGTCGAAGCATGTAGGAGGCACAGTGTATTAATTTTAAAAAATATATTCTAATACAGTGCATTTTTGGCATAACTTGCTCAACAATTAGAGCACGTATATGAATACCATAAAATTAGGAGCAGATAAATTTTATTGTTTACGCAAATCATTAAACTTCGTGACATATTGTGTTCCCGTAATCTTCTGTAATATATAGCGTTGTAGCTGTTGGACGAATATGGCAATAACAGGTTCCACCGAAACGTTGTTGCATATTTGCCAAACCTCATGGTGTTGCTAACCAGAAAAAGAGTTTGTTTTTGGCATGACAGCCCCCAATGGGCCAGGGCGTCCTCATTCACTATGTTTATAGATCACACACAACGACACACCACAGTCGGTAGGACTCCTCTCGACGAGTGATCAGTTCGTCGCAGAGACCTCTACCTGCCTACACACAACACTTACAACACAAAGACATCTATGCCCCTGGCGGGATTCTAACCCACAATCCCAGCAAGCTACCGGCCGCAGACCTACGTCTTAGACCGCGCGGCCACTGGGACCGGCAGAAAAAAATTAAGGGAAAGGTACAGTGCACCGTCGTACAGGCACTGAGGCTCTGTACAGGCCGTACAGCCCTTAGGGGGAGTAGAGGTATAGCTCTGCTCTTTCTTGACCACAGGACTAGAAGGGGATGATTGGTCAGGATCACGCCCCGGCCGCTCTTTACCCTCGGGAAAGACCCGGTACTCATTGTACAGGAGGCTGGGTGGGTCCCAGGACCAGTCTGGACAGGTGTGTAAAATCTCGCCCACACCGGGATTCGATCCCCGGACCGTCCAGTCCGTAGCCAGTCGCTATACCGACTACGTTACCCGGCCCACAGAAAAAGAGTAAGGGTCCTTAAAATTTATTTACAGTGTCAGCAACATTTGTCAATTTCGATTTGTAGGCTAATACCCGTCATTCAAGGCACGACCATTCTTCCAGTTTTTCTCTGACCCTGAAGCTATTTCAAACCAACCGTCCACTTTGATATTCTCTCTGCTATCTATATATCAGTACATTATAAAAAGACTCTGCACAGACAGAGGATGTCAAGCGTGAATACGTCACTGACGTCCTCTTGATGAATAACCGACTTTGTAATTGATCTTCAGATAAAACAAGCTCTTCTCCAGTGAAGTTTTCAGGATAGTTATGTGCTAATAAAGCTTCACACACGGACACAAATAAGCTGCGATTATTTGAGCATGCAATAAAGACGGATAGGAAGGTGCAAAAAAATATATAACTGGAGCCTCATAGCACAAATTTTTCACCGAACATTATTAGGATCATCAAAACAAGGACAACGGTATTGACGAAGAACATCAGACGTGGGTAGGAGAAGAAATCTATGAACTATGTCGGCTGGAAAATCTGAATGAAAGAGATCACCGCTAAGTCTTTGAGCGTAAGAGCTAGGACGGTATCTAAGCTGATCGTAAAGAAATAGATTGGGATGATGGATCGCTACTGGTGGTGAAAATCTTTCAATGCGACTTACTTAAAGGTGACAAGTATCCGGAATAGCTGAGCTACTTGTGTTTTCTCTGGAAAGAATCTCCTCTGTGGTGTTGGTTACTGCAAGCCGACAGGCTTTCCACAGAAATAGAGTCTCTTAAGCAATTATTAAAAGGACCTGCTTCGGCATTGTAGCCTAAGTATGAGGGTTCCGGTAACAGATGTCCCCGTTCCCTCTCAGGTGGTTTTGTCGGCATTACTTTCAGTTGCTCAATCGTATAAATTACATAACGGTATTTACACAGTTTCTCTCAAATTTTTACACCAGGAGACAGATATAGGTAGGAGCCATGTTAATATATTCGTAACGACCAAAAATATTTCAATACCAGTAGCTTTAAATTTTTCTAAATTCGAATACAGTGTCCAAAATTAAGAAATACAATATTGGTTGCAGATGTGTGTTACTGTATCAGACCAACAGTAGTCACTTGGTTTCTCCACATCCACAACTGGATGTTCCCTTCTGCCTAAATTTATAATTGCTACTGTAGAAAAATGATTAATATATTCTTAATCCAACGGATTAAAATACAGTATATAGGCCTAATGGACATGTGTCTTTCCAATGAGTACACACTGGAAAATAAAGTAGACCGACTGTACGGTGGAATAAATTTCAAGAACAACAATTAACATTATTTCATTATTACACGTTAAGAATAGATAAGATGGGATATTTTAGGCACTTTGTGGACACTGTAGGTCCATTACACTGTTCATAAGATAGTGATATTGTGCTCTACCTTCAGGCAGTTGAATCCAGTCCATGCCCCTCAAAATAAACGACAAAATGTGATTTTAACTAAGAATATTTTGTACACGCGATCATCTGGTACGATTCCCTCTGGAACAAGTCTGGTTACAAATGCTACTGTATATCCGTAACTTTGTGCAAAACACTCTAAATATATAAATGAAATATTAATCTTAACGTTCCTCTTAAACGAACATTAATTTCAGGATGTTCTGCTTTATTCCTATTTTCTGCCACATAAATAGATATAAAATGTTTTATTTTTTTTGACAAATCTTGATGCCTAGGTGTGCTGTAGTTTTTTTGTTTATACTATTTGTATGCTAAAAATACTTTTCCGATTCGAGAATAGTTCTTAGAAAACACAATGCAACTAAACAAATTGCAATGCAGAAGCAACGACTTAAGAACTGAGGACTTGGCACAACAAATTTAAACATGGAATTTCAACCCTAATTAACCATTCCAAAATTAAAGTCAGTGAGATTTAAAATTATGTTTTCAAAACTTCACTAATAGATTAACTTAAACATTATTCTACCTTCCTATAACACAGGTCCATTAAATGTATTGTTGCCTTAGTGGTGGTGACATCCATACAAGACGGTCTACTTTTCCCCATTACCCTGCAGAACAAGTGTATCCGACCTACAATCCTAGAAGAAAATGTTCTCCCTGTTATTGTTACGGAGAACAAACATACCACAAAAATAAAAGCAAACGCCTTTCAGACACGGAAGTTAAAGCTGCCATAGACAGCACCTCCAGGTTGTGAAGTAACCATCAAATTTTGTTCACAGTCTGTTGAAGTTTGCAGGCTTATTGCTGCCATCCCGCACTCCAAGGTATGGACAGAACGGCAGTATTTGTAGTTCGTGCCTGTCTTCCCCAATTCCCAAAGGAAATAATCTCGTTCTGGCTACGCGGTTACTTCTCCACACAGGAATAGAGGAAGAAGAACAGAAATAAAACGAAAGCAGTATATTACCCAAACGTGAAGAGGTACACGCGGGAATAAGCATAGAATTTCGTTTTTGAGACGCTGAAATTTAGAGAGAGAGAAGATGAATTTTATGGGTCGGAAGACCGACAGACGTTACTTATTTGAAAGACGAAAGTAAAAAATCTTGTAATTAAAATTAGGATTACTGTGTTCGTATATACGAAGCGTTGAACTGTGGTAGAGAAGCAGCCCGCGTCTCTCAATACAAATCGTTACGTTCTACAAGACAACAACTCTGATACTAATCTCCATGCCATCACTTAGTTTGCATTAGTTACCGTTTAGAAAACACTAATCTTATTTCGTTTGAGGTTTTCACAGCATATAAGGTATATACTGCGGTATGCTGTGTTACTATACCATGTACTCTGGTAGGTTGTTGCCAAGGTTTAACCTTAAGCTTCAAAGTACACACAAGATAGCAGCGGCCGTTCACAGAAAAGTGCATCAGTTGAGTACAATAAAGGTTAAGTGTGGTCGACCTGTTTGATATCTCATTCAAAACTACCAGGATAGTCTGTTGGTACCTTACAACTCATTAGAGTCATTGAATACCACCAGATAACGGAGGAGGATATCAAGAATCATGCTGCCTAAATCCAACCTCGCCTGCTTAGGTTTGTATCTGTTATACGGTCCGCCAACTACTTCCATCCTGTAATCTCTAATGGTCAGAAAATTCTGCTTTATAGAAACAAAGACGTTAAGTATGGTTAACCGTTTTCTTGTAGGCTACCTTGTTGTATTCCTACACGTAAGTTACATTACCAAGGTGCGCACTTAACCTAATCTATGATGGCTTGGTTTTACAAATTCAATTCAGTTCAATGAGCATGTAGCTAAATAATATCAAAAGAAACATTCAGATATTAAGAGTGCCAATTATTTTCTCTTGACTTTTAATATCAAACAAGTAAATTCTACCTTATTTATTATCATTATTATTAGGGAATTTTGGTATCATCTCATATTCCGATATCAATTTTATTGCCACAAAATCTTAATTAATCACTTTCGAGTTTGGGTTAATTCTAGTGCTTTTACAAATCTAGCCAATATTTACCAATTTATCGGCTCCACCTATTTAGACAGACAGACAGATAGCCCTTGCAAGTGGTTGCTATATTTTACCAAGTGTATTAAATCTAATTTTTGTTTCCCCGTACAATAATATGGGTGTTTCTTTTGTATGTTTATCAGAAACAGCAGGAATTTTTTTCCTAAGAAGCGTTACCCGATGGATAAACGTTGTGCTCACTGTGAGGGCACGGTAACACTGCAAGCATGCTGCGTGGTGGGTAACAGGGTAGCGGCTGCATGAAAGGAATGCGATTTTAACCAATAGCAAGAAATTTATACTCACCCCCTCCCTCTAAGCTGGGTGACAGCTTACTGCCCCCTCTTGTACAAGTTTGTTGTTGCTGGTTAAAATCGCATTCCCTTCATGCACCTGCTCCCTTCCTAACCTCCACGCAACAACACTTGTAATGCGTCCGTACTCTCCAATAGAAACTAAAGTTTCCAGATACAATTTTGATGGAGTTTGATACTTCAAGGGACTAGTAGCATTATCAATGACTATCTTTTCGCCATTTTGTTGTATTATTTCATATAAACATGCAATATATATTAGCTGTCGTCAAATATAGGAGATTTTACTACCATCTTTGGCACTTACTGCGATTCTGAATATTATTATTGTAAAATAATTCACACTGCATATGGCACGCCGTTAAAGGTTGCTGTAACACTCCCAGTATTCCTGCCACAGCCAATTTGTGGCACCTGAACCACAGTTTGTTGATTCTGTCACCAATCACATTCTTATTTCGCAAGAACATCAGGGTGCTCCAATTACCGCTTCAAAGATGGAATAATGGCTTTTTATTTTTTTAGACGCTCGTCCCGTTTTGTCCCAGAAATAAAGAAAGCAATAAATGACCAGTCGACAGAACTATATTTGATACGAAACGCACAATATTTTTCGGATCACCTGATGATGGATCGAATGATCCGGAACATGAAGTGCCGTTCCAATAAAAATATAGTCATGTCGACTGATAATTTGTTGTTTTCGATAAAATAATGTGAGTATGCGGTTATGAAAACAATGCAAGTGGTGACAGAAAATGTTTGAGTGCATTGCGCTATTAGGAAACAGGGGGCAGACAAAATGTGGTACAGATGCACACACACTAAAAAGTTCAAGCTGGTACAGGCACTTGCATAGCAACAGCTGGCACAGCTACTCACGCCAAATAAACTGGTGGAGACACAAGCGATAAACAAACGGTGGTACACAACACCCGTAATAAGAAACAGCTGGTTGGTAAACACACACTAATAACAAGTATAGGTACACATGTTAGGAAACAGCTGACACGGACACACACAAAACCAACAACTGGTACTGATACGCATGCTAAGCAACAGACAGCACAGATACATCAGCAAACAACTGGTACTGACACACTTGCTAAACAACAACTAGCACAGATACACCAGTAAACAACTGGTACTGATACACATGTTAAGCAACAGATAGCACAGACACCAGCAAACATCTGGTACTGACACACTTGCTAAACAACAACTAGCACAGATACACCAGCAAACAACTGGTACTGATACACATGTTAAGCAACAGATAGCACAGATACACCAGCAAACATCTGGTACTGACACACTTGCTAAACAACAACTAGCACAGATACACCAGCAAACAACTGGTACTG
>Ga0123352_10007596_pt1 | contig 16752 bp, 7 predicted proteins | sample TergutLab28metaG_FD_89700 | JGI IMG/M metagenome (GOLD analysis project Ga0123352, IMG submission 89700) | Labiotermes labralis P1 segment gut microbial communities from Petit-Saut dam, French Guiana - Lab288 P1 | ecosystem: Host-associated > Arthropoda: Insects > Digestive system > Gut ... | reverse complement strand
GTACGAAAGATGGGCATACAAACCTAAGTTAAATCTAGAAAGTATAAATACAACATACAATACAGCAACTTACATAACAAGAGGATCTCAACACTCAGCACCTGTAAATCCATAGTCCTATCATATACCAGCGGTCTGCCGAAGCCAGAAAGCTAAATACTGATTCTTCCTGCGAACTTTGTGGTTTTAGAACAACAGAAATCTACAAATTTCAGGATTCTATATGAGTCTACTGTCACCTCCACCATGAAATTTCACTGTCGAAATATTATTAACATTTGTGGCAAGGAAATGAAAGTGTAGAAATGTCGGATCATTTTAGTACCTCGATATGTCCTTGATATTCAATTCAGATACAGTTATTACTTAAACTTGTATTGAGTTGTGACTCTTAAACTGACTGAATGATAACAAAAATGCTTATAAAACAGGCAAAAAATGAGCAGACTAGAATGGAGCTTCTAACAAAACGATCACACACCTCAGCTCTACCTAATAGGAAATGCAACAATGTTTGTCAATTTGTGAGTAAAAGGCACAGCTAATGATCCCACAACCCTTTCTCTTAAAGAGGAGATATGAAGAGTTGGTTCCTTATCCACTCCCGACGAATAATTTTTATTGCCTTCTCAACCGACTAGCAGTAACAATTGATTTAGAGTATCCATTTCCACCGCGCCGTGTTATGAATACATATCGTATTGCTGGAAGGATCGCAGGCACTTTATAACCTTAATCCAGTCCGGTCAAAATACTGTCGTAATGACTCGCTTGTTATAGCTATACGTGTAAACAGCTTTCAAAATATCAGAATGGAATATAAATAATACTGGCCTACACTTTTATTTTTAGAATATCAATACACGAGATTACAGCTTCTGACAACGCCACAGGCTTTTATTACAGTCAACAAACGTAATGAGCAACTAAGTGGTAGGGCCTTAAGTTAGACTGTAATGACGCCAGCTTATCATCGCGGAGGCCCGGGTTCACCTCTAGAATAATTTATGTAGGCCTTATGATGAAGACTGTGGCTTAGGGACACTTTTTTCTCCCCGTACCTCAATTTATTCGTGCAAGTAATCATTCCGCCAATGCTTTATGTTCATCTGTAATAAGTGGGCATTAAACTAAAATAGTTTCTTTACAGCAACGAGCATCTCTGTCACATCCTACTGCTATAAGCAAAGCAAGAAGAGACAGTGTTATGTCTAAATACACAGACAAAAGTTCAGGTATACTGAGGGGCGCAGAATAATAAAGTGAGACAATTTTTGGAGGCTTAGTTTGAAACAATAAGGTGGGCTATAGCTAAGAAATGTTTGCACTGACTGGCTCAACACAGGGTGCGGAGGGCCAGCTGCGGAAATTGCAATGAACTTTCGTCTTCCACAAAAGGAGGAAAATTTCTTTTATTGCTAAACGACTATCAGCTTCTCAAGGATTCTGCAACATACTTTTCGTCGGCCTATATTATTTCGTGCTTGTCCCAGTGGGCGCACGGTTCTGCGGCCGCTCGCCTGTTGAGATTGTGGGTTCGAATCCCATCGGGGCATGGATGATTCTCTGCTGCGAATATTGTGTGTTGTCAGGTAGAGGTCTCTGCGATGAACTGATCGCTCGTCCAGAAGAGTCCTACCTGCTGTGATGCGTTGTTATGTGTGATCTAGAAACCTCAAGAATGAGGAGCCCATGGTCCTTGTTGGGCCACAACGCCACAGAAAATATAAACCTCTTCCCATCGAAAGATTGCATGTTACACCCGCACGTCAGTGCTGTATGTCACGCTCAGTTCATCTACACTGCAAACGCTGAGCTCGACCTTCTAATTGTTAAGGTACTTATAACGTAAATACTTAGCATATCTGCCAACAATCACACACGCATTTAGGATTACTTATCGTCTGGATTCTGTCAGTCATCAAACATTCTGACTTTTCGGCAACTGGAGCTGTATGCGCTCTGAGGTACACCGATATACCCACTCACTTACTACCCTCAAGTTTAGTGAGTGAAAATATTTCTTTTGTTTGACCTAACTGAGATTCCTCTCAGCCTTCTACCTCAAAACACAAAATATACAGTTTCCGAAACACTGTTTTTTTTGGGGGTGGGGGTGGGGGGGGGACTAGACGGTGGATAAAGGCCATAAACTCAGCAATCCTAACTGCACTACAGAACTGTCAGAAACCTTTCAGAATACGCTGACGAATGTACTTACATTCACTCAGATTTAAATCAAACAATCTGAAGTCGCCTTCAGTTTCCACAAATGTCTTAAAGAAGGATACAATTTGAGGGCTAGTTCCTAGGGTTTCCTCATGATTTCTCGCGTATTCAGCACGCATATTTCCGTTACTCTGCGTTATCCGAGCACTAACACAGATTGACAGCTAGCAGGAACGACATGGGTATGGAGAAAGGAGGTACCGCGCTAGAATCCCAATCGGTTACAAGATAATCTTGAACGTTCTGGTTCCCCTACACAAAGATTAGGATAACCCTCTCACAGTAACCATGGTTGGCCATGTGGATTGTATTTAATGTTACGGTATGGGCCGTCATCGGTGCGAGTGGAAACACCGTCATTACATAACCTAAGAATTTTAAAAACTGTGTCAAAATGTTGTGGGGATTTAACAAATTTTACAACTAGCGTTTCGATACCTTTAAGTCCAAAACGTCTGAGGCGAAAATTAAGAGCTGGCACTAGAAAGTGAAATATTCTTCACATCGGTTTTAGATGTGAGAAGTCAGATTCACGCTGAGATGCAGTACCCGGCAGAAAGAATGTTCTGCGTAGGATGCTGATCTGGACGTGGTGGCGAAGAGGAAAACTTAGCACATCCTAGTGACAGAATTGTCTCTTGCTGTCCATTTCCTCCTGAATGAGTTCAAGGTAGTGTGGGTGCTCGTTGTAAATCCCCGTGCAGAGTATCCTGAGTCGGTCAGTGGTCACCTGCTGTACTGACCACTTCATTAGCACCGCTACTTCTGGTCCCAGCCCCAGGACCCCCAACCACGCCCCCTTTATGAATATTGATGTGTGTGTATTAAGCTAGGCAGGTAATGTGACCCAAGCGGTCATGCTTTATTCCATCTCCTTCTCACTGTTAATACGAGTACTAACCAACTTCCTCTATCTCACTTCGTCGTTTAAATTCTCAGTCTCTCTCTCTCTCTCTTGCTGGTAGTTCCATTACAGTGGCTTTTGTGTATATGCATAGGAGATAACCAGACTGATTTACATACTGTTGATGTATGCTGATGCATTGCAACAAGGCGAACTAACAGGGGCACAAGCAACTAGCACCAGCAGTATTCGAATTCCAAACACCCTGCGCTTCAAAGTACAATATTTCATGACTTTAAAACCGCCGCCCCTCGTGTACGAATAGAAGGGGAGGGAAGAGTTGGCAGGGGTTGTTTTAACAGTGGCTTTTCCAATCATTTCAATAAATTTTCGAAGGATATTCCATTTAGAAAATTACAAACTGTAATCTTTATGGTCCAGTAGCGTTTACGAATGGTGTTGGTATGTTTTATCATCCGCAACGTTTCGCGTTGTGAAGCGTGCAATTTTGATACAAGGACATCAACAATTCTCGTCTTTACACTTTGACTACCCCTTACGCGCAGCAAATATCCTTTAATTTTCTTTTACATCTCAAGTAGCTTAGAAGTATCTTTCAATATGTGTCAAAGTATTTAGAAAATTTTAAAAATTCCATCTACTATTCCGCACGAAGCCAATAGACCGTGTCTTCTGAGAGGTTAACAGCTGGTAGTTTTTCAGTTAGCCCGGAAATTTCCCTCTTTTTTTTGGAATCCAGAGCTTCGTTGCTGTTCTGTCACACGATTCCAACAACGGACCTTACCCAGACCCAACCAAATATAGTCCAAATCCAAACTGTTCGTCTTATTAAGGCATGTTTTAATAACGCCCATTTATCTACGTCTTTCTTTGATCCGCCGATATCCAAGGCTGTGCGTCTTTGCTTATGAATACTTTGCTTTTCTTGGTAGGGTTACCAACCCATCCGCAAAACCCCCATTCTTGGAGGACCAGTTTGTCTCTCTTAGTCTGGCAGTGCGTCGATGCCGGAACAGGTCAAACGACTTAACCCATGGAGGAATATGATGATGATGATCTACGTCTTTGTTGTGCAAGTCGTGTCTTCTCCTCACGATTTCTTCTTGCATCTTATTTACCCTTACGTAACGTATACAGCTGAAAAACCTTCCCCATCCCTTGACAGCACAAGAAAGTTATCTCGTTTCAAACACTGTTTTCTGACTTGCATGCGTGAAGCATAAATCTATTATTGTTAGCGGTGTAAGTTACACGTAACGTGTTCTGCCAAATTTATAGGTGTTTTATAAGCCTGAACTAAAGATAGCTACTTCGAAAACGGGAAACAAAAAGTACCACGAAATTTAAGAGAATAAGTCATATTAGTTGGACGTAAATATCCTTCAAAGGCAGTGAGTTTCAGTTCGCGTAACGCGGCAAAGTCTTCTTATGTTTGAGCCCCTTTATGTTTGCGAAGAAGGAAGAAACTACTAATACCTGGCAGACATAAGCACAGACGGTTCTTATTTTTATAGAATTGCCAAAGCCATTTCCATTACATTCTTCGAAACACTGACCCCGTTTCCGGATCGCTAAACCATTGGATCAGAAGACAATTAGGTGTCTAATTAATATATAAGCTTATCTGTTGTTAGAGTGTTGTAATAACGAAGATACACTTCATACCTTACGGTCAGCACAGAGTCTGCGTTACCCGCTACGAGCTGGACCACTTCTCCCGATTGTCGGCCACCGTACCTAGCGACAAGAAATATTTATAATTATATGACATAACCAAACGCGAAAATAAGAAAATAAATCAACAATTATCGCTGCAGAACTTGTAAGGAGAGCAGGAAATCCACATTCGTTTACGACTTGAATATTTTTTACGCTCTCCACAAAATAAGTGGTGCTACCTTCATGATTGAAAAAAATTAGGAGAGAATGCTAAAGAAGGATAAGAAAAATACCGGAAAGAATGTTTAACCTATTAATTTGTAATCTATTTCGGAGACAAATGTACACAAATGAGGTGTTTGATGGGTTATTTTTCTTACTAAGTGAAAAGAGAAAAAGAAAATGTAAGGAACTTCAGGACTTATTTTTCTAACTTATTTCGGTGAGAGTTTTACGTAAATCGGAGAAAGGAATAGGAAGACATACGAAGTGAAACGCAACCAAATTAATGTAAACAGACAATTAAACTGTAAGTCAGAGGTTCTGGATTTCAGCAATCACTGAGAAACGGCGACAGCGTGGTTAGTCTCGATCTACATACATTTGCCGCGTGGTATCAGAAAATTTCGTCTTTATACCCTGTACTTTCTGTTTGTTTTATGTGTCTGTCTAGTGCACACCTCCACGTCCCTGCTCATTGTTTCTTTTGTTATAACGCATTTCATTATCATAAAGCAGTACAGTCACGTTATATTACATAAGAATTCTGTGGTGTCTTCCGTGTCTCTCTAGTGTTCTCTTAAGCTAACTGCAGAACTGACTCGAAGGACGTAGTCTTTCTGCTGCTGACGAAGTTTTCCACCCTGTGTGAGACGCGAAGATTCATTACTGTTCGCTGGATCGTATTTTTACACAGCCGAATACAAGCCTAACTTCCACACTGCATTGCGATAAGATTCTTTTCAATATTGTCCTCATTTAGGTGCCTCAAGTGATTTCTTGTGGTGACTACAATTTTACATGCGGAGAAAGATGTACCCAGGGCTACGATATTGCCTGTTCTACTGATTGAATCCGAATTTCGAAAGACGGGTACCACACGTGTAAAAAATGTGTTCTTGTGGGTTTCGCACACAGTTCACAGACTCCACGTTAACTGCCTCTATATTGCAATACTTCAAAATCATAGAACAAACGTCTGTAGCCTCTCTGTTTACGAAGTGAAATTCGAGTTCTTTTAATTCCACTGGAAAATCTGTTTAACTTCATAAACACCAACCATCTGAAAACCTTCATTTTCAAGCCCGTCGCCTTTGGCGAGGGACAATATCGAAGAATGACGCTGACTGGTTGAACGCTCGCCATAAGATAAGTTTTGCTATCACACAAGTTTACTGCCCACATTCTTGCTTAAATGAAGACTGTAAGACCCTCTGGCAATGAAGACAAGTAGGTGCTCCCTGACAATGTGCTGTACCCCTATTAGGTGGCTTATTAAATAGAAGTGGACCTACAGTCAGTAAAACATGCTTCGAGGAAAATGGAACAGTGTTGTAAAACAATGCCTGTTGGTCACTTTCAGACACACAAAAACCAAATTTCTTTAATCTCAGTAAAAATCGGCTCAGCTCCACGTTAAATAACTTTTAGAACTTCATCCTTTTATGTCTGTCTTATGCTTTCCCTTCCTAATTCAAAACCGAAAAAAACAGACATTAGTTTTCTTCTTCTTTTTCTCCCCCTTTACCGCTTTCCTTATTTCGTCTTTCTTTCTCTCTATCTTTCTTAAGTTTCCTGTCTGTGGTGATCGTCCCGTCGTACTGCAGTAAAAATAATAAACCAATAATGAACTGTCAAACATCTAACTAACCAAATACCTAGTTCAGTAACTAAATCCACGGAGCAGAGTCCTTCCTGAGAACACAACTAGTTCTCAGATAGTCAAAAAACTCTCCGATTTTTTTTGTAACCCGAAAGTTCATCACCGCATTCCCAAAAGCCCACCACCTGTCCCTATCCCGAACCAAACCAATCCAATTCATGCCCCTCCATCCCATTTCTTTAGATCCATTTTAATATTATCCTCTCATATACACATCAAACACATTTATATGTTTTATACAATATTATTATATCACTTTTCAGTCCCTCCTTTGTCATAAGATGAGGGTACCTGCCTGCAGACTGACGTGACGAAGTGTCGCTGTCAGCACAAGTGTGTGACTGTACCTCGGTAATAGGTTATTACAGGCGTGCTTACACGTCACGACACGACTTCTCGAATTCAATCGAACGGTCCTTCCTCCCCTGTCTGATATCTTGTCAACGGACCCTATTACTTATGTTGTTAACCTGTCTATTCCACAAATATGGTTCTGCAGAGCGCTTAATATCAACGAAAACTATTCCCTATTGTTTAACCGGCACTTTGTCAGAAACCTGAAAAACAAAACAATGAATAAAGCGAAGAAGTATCATTTCTATAGCCGGCCTCCGCCCTATACGTAGATTCATAGCTGGCGGTAGAGAATTATCCATACGTCGTCTATAAAGCTACGGTGCAATTAATTCCACTGAGCAGAGTTCTGGAGAATCAGCAGTCGCCTCGTCGGTCAAGAAGTCCCCTGCCTTTTACAAGTTGTGTTCACAATAGCGCAGTAACCTATCCTGTTCAAAGCCAGATGAATTCAGTTCACATTCTCACACCCTCTTTATTCAAGACCAATTCCCCATTATTTTGTCTTTTATGTCTAAGTGCCCAAAGTGGCTTTATTCTTTAGGATTTTCGACTAAAATTATGCACTAATATTTCATTTCTCCCATAGGAGTTTTACATTCTTTCCGTGTCATCCCCCTCCATTTGACCACATTACTATTATCCGAGAGTATACAATACACGTTACGAAGATGTTAATTATAAAATTTCTCCTGTTTCCCCTTACTTCCTTCATTTAAGACCACAAGTGACTCTGTGATACGTAAAAATGCATTAGATGAATGGAAAGCTTGGCAAAAGAAGTGGATAGCCTTTTTTGTTGTAGAGTAACCTAACTGAGATTTAGCTGAATCCCACATATGTATCGTCATTGGTACTCCAGTAACAGCACAACATACATCTTCTAGCTTTCAGTCGTTAGTGACAAAATTGTGTTCCGACACTTATTCGGCACTTTAAACATTCCACAAATAAAAAATCTCCTGACGTTCAGCGACGACCGTGGTCGTAAGTTAGAGCTGCGTTGCCAGCACATTTGCTCCGCAGCAGTAACCTGAACGGAATATCTGATGCAGAGAAAGAGACAAAGTATCTGTATCCCAGTCCCCCAGTTCAATGTATTTGTACACAACAGATTAATCAGGCATACCAACCATGATTCCATATTCATTCTTAACCTACACACAGAGCCGAATTTGCGTCACAGTGACGTGGGTACTTTCCTAGTCTTATGCGTCACCTTTCTTTCCTAATTCTCCAACATCCATAGGGTCTTTGCTTTTGTTGTCGCACATGTTCTGCTTTCCTTTGTCGCTGTACATTTTCTGTACTGTAAACGACTTCAAGGCGTAGTTACATTTACCGGAGGAATATAATCACCACCTCTTCAAGTCAGTTTCATGTGTGGTTGCGTCTTCTTGAACACACTGTAGTTCTGCCCTGCTTATATAATAATTTATTTACTAACAAGAGGACAACAATCCCCATCAGCACTCCTGTTAACACTTCACATTCATAGTCCACCACTGAACAAGATTATGTATCTTCTATGTCGTTGTGAGTAAAAACTTGGTTTCTGAAGCTGCAGTTTGTGGCAATCGCTGCCTTATTTATATGGGTTTTCAATTTCGAATTGCTACTAACGATACATGCATGCATAAAAGCACGCACGCACCCACGCACACACGTATAAAAACACAAAAGTGGAACTGAAAAATTCATATTTTACAACTAGACACACTTTATTTCTTGGTCGCAATGAAATGCTGGATATTACTACTTTTCGTTGCGACTGCTTGAGTGGTGAGGGAGAAGCTAAGGAGATTTGTGGTCGGTGCCAAGTGGCTGTACTTTCAAGAATGAAAGTGGTGAGTTGAGTTATAGACTCCACATACTTATAAAATTGACAGCCACTTAAAACACAAATGATTTTACACACAGAGTATGTAAATTTTAATTTAAGCATTTAATTCGTGATATTTATTTATTTTCAACATGATGAAAAAGGCATTCATCTCTCAGGAAATAATCATATGTGCCTATACAAATTGTAAGTAAGGATTTATTCTATAAAATGAGAGAAAGAAAGGCTTCAATCCTCTAAAAATTGACATGCCGGTACGTAAGAAAATATGACTAGTGCTGAATACGTAAGTTACTTGTGAGCCAGTTGCAATGTAAGTTCTGTGAATAGCAGCCATGGTTAGGCAAGACGGCCATTGACGAGTACTTACAATAGTACTAGCAATAATGGAAATAATGAAATATGAGAGACAAGAGGGAAATGGCTGTTGGAACAACTACAGCTGAAGTGCAACTGTGCATATTTCTAAGTAGCACATCCCTCTCCACATCACTGTCCAAGTGCTTGCGATGAACAATGACTCATAAAGCTTGTGTCACTTGGTTACTGGCACACTGACCGAATCGAGCCCGGTTCAGTTACATGGAGCTTGGATGACTAGAGGCTGCAAATGTAGCCCCTCTCATCCACTTGACAGGTCAGAAGAGTGTGCCAGAAGTAGCCTATGCTCATGAGATGTATAGCAATTCTGCATAAAACGGCTGAGTCCGCTCTTGTAGCATCTGAGTGAGTCAGGTCTTTCCAACTTGATAGCATTCGAATCGGTTACTAAAACAGTAGTGTTAATCCACAACAAATATGCTACTTAAACCTTATAATAATGGCTGTTTCTAATTCACCAATCAGTCAACAAAATACACTGAAGACGATTGTAAGGAAACGTTGCTCCTTTCATGAATAAACACACCGCGTAGCCACAAGGGAAGTAGAAGTACTGCTTCAACATTATGATCTTCGTGCTAGGCCAGTTTAGACGTCAGTGGTTTGTTCCACGCCCCTGTCGCTGTACTCCAGAGAAATAGCACCCGGTACCCGTTAAAGACGAAGCCAAGGTGGGCTCTTCACAGGCGGACTGGGCCGGAGCGAAGAGAAAAATCCCTGGCCCAGCATGAAAAAACCCACGAAGTGCTGATAGTAGGAAATCGCTCAATAAATTTCCTTACTCACACATATAGTGTTTTAGTGTTTCCCTTTTCATTTCTTATCTTCATTTGTGCATGGCAATGGAAACAGAACACCAATCTACGATTTTACGATTTATTCCTGAGATTCTGGTTCTTGTAATTCACGTGCAGGGAGCGCATTTTGAAGACGGTAGGGCAGATCAATTTATGTAGGCTTTCCGCGTGGAGCACTTGTCACGACACACACATGCAGGGCAGAGTGAAGTTGAGTGTTCATATTCTACAACTGCCGAGATGCAACGGCATCTGCTGGTCAACGGATGGATAGGGAATTTATTGGTGCTGCTAAGGATTCCTCCCTGGACTTTGTGTGTGAAAGTGAACGTCATAATTGTGATCCGGTGTCACGGTTGAGAACATGGATCTGTGTTTCCGGTGTTTGGTCACAATTCGATACAATGAGGAGATTTTGGTTTGAGGTGGGGTGAGGTGGATTCAATCAGTTGAAATCACCCACCCTTACGAGCGAACAGGCAGGCACTGGAGGAGGATAGAAAAGGGTTTCGCCAACAGTAACGGGAGCAGGGTTTGCTGAGCACCGATCATTCGTAGCTTGTCATTGGTCCATGCTAATATTCGTGACAGCAAAACAGACAGACAGGCAACGTACTTGTCTCATATGTGTGTGTGTGATAACATGTATATATACACCCGTTACTGTTGTTCAACCGGCCACTGTACACAGTTTCAATATTGCGAATGTTCATGTCTGTCCTTCTCACTCCCTCTATTCCCATCACTCATCCCTCATCCTCCCTCTATACAACCTCCCGTCATGCCCGAAAACCATCCCTTTCCTCATCACCCCTGCAGTACCAAAGTGGAACCAATCATGCCGCCAGCCGGCCAGTCGGCCATCAGCCTAGCTGCCAGTATTTGTACAGCAGAGTGAGTGAATTTCATGTTTACCATTTCAGCAGAGAGTTCTGTCCATCCAGCCATCCATGATGCACAGCTATGTGATGGGAATTTGTGCTCGCGAATATCCCTGTTATAGCTAACTGCATGCAATACGAACAATTTAGTCGCTTTTAACTTGATATCACGTCAGCGATATGCCAACTACAGTATGTTCCACAAGAAAACTTGTCAACATCGAATGGCCACTTGCTGACAAGAAACCGACGTCCGTCTACCCAGGGGTGACTAATTCAATCCTCTCTGTTATTTAATACTTCTTCTCTGGTCGCATTCACCAACAGAAATAAGGGTCTTTCAAAATAAATTATGCAATGAAACCATTACCTGCACATCAAAGCTGTCACAGAGCAGTTACAATTTTTTGATAACATCATACCGCACGTCGAGGAAATTTCGGAAGTTGAATGACAGTTTTATCAACACATCTTGAGATGTAACTTACATTTGGTTCGAAATTTTTGACGGTCTTTAATCAATATAAAAAAAAATTTTAATTTCACTGCATAATTTCTTTCGCACAAACGTTGTATCGGGTTAGTAAGAAGACAGTAGGCTACTGTATAAGTATTCACATTATTACTACAGTTCACTGGTCCCATATTCACACGTAATATTACTCACAGGCTTCAGAAAATAAGGGAAAATAGATGCAAACGAAGTAGCAAAAATTCAGTCAGTAAATTGATGCACGTCCCAGAATTCGCGTTATGTTTACAGCACCGAAAATGTTTCTATCTTACAGCAATATGAATGAGCTTCGGGGGATATTTGCTCTGCAGTGGGACACCACATTATAGCCTCCGTTTGTTCTTGGCCTCGGTGTAACTAACAGGTCCTATCACAGCCATTAGCCGGCATCTTCGACTTCAGGGAAATAGACAGCTCTTTCTCTCTCTCTCTCTCTACCCATTCTAGCATAGTTTCCCAAACTGTGGTATGCGTACCGCTAGTGGTTCCCCCACCATTGGTTACTGGTACATGTCCTTAATTAAAAATTGCAATACAAAAAAGAAAAAATATTTAAAAAATAGACAAAGCTTAAGATATATATATATATATATATATATATATATGCTAATATGCAGCACTGCTGACAACATTATATAAATTATCCTCGCTGTCAGTCAGTCTTACCAATTTCAGCGTCCTTATTTAAATAAAAAAGAAGTTGGTACATTGAAATTTATAAAAGTCGTCTAGTGGTTGGCCAGCGCACAGTTTTGAGAAACCCTGCATTAGAGTAGGCCTTCATATGAGACTGAAAGGCTCAAACAGCAGTTCTGGAAGTGGAGGCGAAGAGACGAATGCCTTATCTGGCCGGAAGTAAATCCGTGGGTCATCAGTAGACGTTTACTTAATTAAAAGAATTTTACATACTATGTTACTATGCGTAATGTTACGATGCAACACACCGCAGTTTGTTACATGTCTGTACAGACTGACGTCAGTTGCACTTCTTTTTCAGGTTATACAAAGGTCGTTAGGCCTAATGAAAAATCACGACTCCAAAGAGGTGCAAACAAATTTCATATCTCGAACAGGAGTCATCACTATATAAATGCTGATTATTTTCACAGTAGTGTTTCAGTGGCCTACAAGAATGAGGCATGTCTAAGGAGAAGACAGAACAATCTGGCACACTACACTGGGCAGTTCATACAGCATACTTTACATCACTCAACTGAAGAATAATATCATTACACGTGTAGGCCTACACGTGTAAAGAGCACGCACGTCGCGCTCAAATACCAGACACGCGCACGACTACCACCGTCGACCTCACCTACACCAAATACTTCCTATCAGGCATCCATAATTATGCAGCACCAGAAAACATCTCGCAACTCACATACACGTCAAAAGTTGGGATATGCTTATTTAGAAATCTGTACAGAACTGACACCAAAATTCACAAAACATGTAACATATTCTCGATTACAGTCGTACATTAAATTCGCTGATGTGCAAATTAAAGAAGATCTCACATAAAAAAATGACGATGCCGCATTTCAGTGCCGAATTAGAACAAGTGATGACATGTTAAACAGCCCTTCTTCAGAAGATGATTCAAGAAACTGCTTATGTCAGAGCGTGAATTCGTGAAAATACGAAAATTAGACCTTAAACTTACATTAAGCACCCTGATGGGAATCGCCTTTTTCATGTTTCTTTTATTGACTTTCAACTCTTCTTCATTAGAGGGATGAAGAAGCACTAATATAGGTACTAAACATTATAAAATGTACACTCAAAATGGCTTAATTTTAAAGGACGCCTTCAATCACCAAGCAAACTAAAACAGAAATAAATAAAATAAACAGGTGTCGAGAGATACAACTCAGATTTGGCTCGTGAAATAACAGAAAATTTGCCCACAAAGGAACTGTAGGCCTTGAGATTCTAAACTTTGCAATGTTGCTCTATAAACAGCAATATGTGTATCATAATTTTACAGTTTCACAGGTTCCTATATGTACACATAAATGAATACAGAAAATCAAAAGGTCCGAAGCACGTCGCACAATGAGCATGAATTTGGCTACATAGTTGAATGTATTAGTAATCACCAGTGAAAGAACCAAGTTATTGCTCGGCTAACTGACACTCTACCAGCAATTCATGAAATTCACTTCCTTTCCAAGAACCAGAACGTTAATATTAAGTCCAAGGTTAAGCATTCTATTCGGTTTTCTACAAAATAAACAATATGTCACAATAATAATAATAATGCCCCCCCCCCCCATTTCTACACGACTGTAAAGCTCGGTGTGTTACTTAGAAGACGAAATACAAATTTCAAATGACTGAAAAGAGGGTATTGAGGAAATCATCACGTTCATTTTGTGGCAAACTGTAGTTTCATTATGTCATACCCAAATACACATTACTGTACACTGCCTTGTTTGTACTCCAAGGTCAGCTTCCAGCAATCGCAGGTCCTTCAATAACCCTCTCTCAGTGTTAACTTTCCGGATTGTGTAGACGACAAAGTACAAAGTACACTACACCGCCTGGCAATACACACATCACACGGCATATCAGGACGATAATATGAAGTAAACTGCCCATATAAACACCTCTACAACAAATTAAGTGACTACTAATTACTGCATAAATTCAGAGTACTGATAACGATAGTTGATAAATAACGAGGTGACTTATATTTAATGTATTACCAAACATTGTAAATTATTAAAAATATCTATTTTACATATTTTATAAATTTTATGTATTTTAACAACTAATTTTTCATTAAGTTTATAACTACGATCAAAACATAAATTATCAGGTTTGCTCGTACACTTTTGTCATAGTAACTTCCTGAAGATGGTAACTGGGAGCCGAAACATGTAGGAATTTTGTTATGCATATTGTAGCAAGACGTGCATTTGTTGGAAAATATATTGGCAAAGTACTAGTGTACCCGTGTGAAATAAAGTCGGTGAATCTGATTTAAAAAAAAAAGAATCTACAGGTCATTTACTAACACGAACGGAACCAAACACAGGAACACCAAGACTACGCACTGGACAGACAGAAGCCGGAGCACATACTGTAATAACACGCTCAAAGAATTGTGCAAAAGTGTTGCAAAACTTTGGGAAACATTCGTTAGTAAAAAAGTCACACTTTTATCTGGAAGTCACGCTGGTCTTGTTCTTTTGTTTCATTGCACTAAATGTAGGACTAAATGTAGGCTGAACTTAAATTTGTAATTGAGAAATTCGCGTATTACAGATCTATATATTCATAGACGTAGAAGAAATTAAACTATGGTTTTTATCATTGATGTTACACACGATGGAAACCCATAACATTTAGAAAACGCACAAACAATAAATATGACTGACAAAGGAAACGCTGTTTTATTTTATTTTATTTTTTGTTAATGGTTGATATAGCACCGCTCTTCGTAGCTCAGATTTTATTAAGTCGAATGATTCAAAGCTATAGTAATCAATGAACTACTGAAGGTCGCAAAATGAAACTTTCGTGCCCTTATGTTTGGTACTAAGAACAACCACGAAAGCCCTCAGAAACTGTAGGTGGTTTTCGGGACGAGATCTGACCCAGATATCTCACAAATACCAAGCAGGAATTCTAATTACTCGATGTGATATTCGGCAAACAGACTTGCAAGAATAGGTTCAAACAGACGTGACTTTCAACCTGAGTGAAATGGTACCGATGTATTTATGTAATTAACGTCTTCTATAGTTACCCGACTATAAACACTGTGACATTCATTTATTTTATACGTTTTGTGTTGTGCAATGTGATACAATTCTGTAATGTTAATCGACATCCTCCACCCTGCTAGGCTGCTTGCAAAATGCATTAAAAAAAACAACATGGAAGGCTGTGTTTACAATACAGACTTCCTGATGATGAACATAAGATGTTCGAAACGTGCAGAAGACAAGAAGAGTTGAACTAAAATATTAATTTAAAAAGGGGCATTTTGTTGGTTAACATTACGTAATCCATTTATTTCTCCCATACGCTACACGTTTCGGCCGACATTTTCGGCCACCATCAGGCCTCTTCCTCAAATTTACCTTTCACGTTATTGTAATATCGCGTGATGATGGCCAAAACATGTCGCGTATGTAAGATAAAGGAATGTCAGAATATTTATGGTGTTGCGTTAGTCTGGTAACTATAGAAGACGTTAAGACGTGAATTTGTCTGAAATGCTTTGCGTAACAGCGGAGACGTAGGGACATACGTGACCATGTTCGTTTTCTCCAGGTGAAAACCTGATGCGTTTGACAGAAACTTAACTTTACAACTGCAATCAGTAGGAAAAAATGGGAGTGTTATATATATATACACACTCCGCAATTTATATGTTATATATATATGTATATATATATATATATATATATATATATATATATATATATACACGTCGCAATTTATATGAAGAATGAACTACACACAGCGCCTTATATTTCTACTGAACGGTGCTTAATGAAAACTACTTAGAATATGATCACAACATGCATGAGTTTTGAGAATGGATGAACGGCATGGAAATTTTGATGGTGCTTTGACGATAAGGATAAACGTACAGATGTCGTGTGTTTTGGAGAAGTGGGCATCATAATATGTTTCTGTTATGAGACTTGAATTGAATGGCGAAATTTGGGTCAGGACAAGTCCATCATAAGGTGAACTGTAACACATTAAATGCAGGCGAGGAATATATCCTGCGGTCTACTCGGTTCAGAAAAAAATACCAGGATTAATGCGACAAATGAATACCAAATCAAGTTATTTTCAGTTTCATTTAAGAATTTAAGGCCTCTATAGAGATGGAGTTTTAATTTAAACATAAAAAATACATCAAAGTCATATATAATTACCCAGGGAATCGAAAGCCATCCCAGCTCTAACCGCGTTGATAATGTGGGTCACCCGTTTCGTTTCAGTACCATTAGACCACTTTGATGACTGTCGCAATGCACATAAAAATCCAACATAGGTAGTTCTATTCTTAGTATTGTCACTGTGAATACCTTAATAACATTTTCATGCTAAATGTCTTTATATGTTAAACAGGTAGTGTTCACCTTTAATTAGCAAATAGCTGCATCCACTACATAGATACATAAATAAATAAATAATTATATACATACGAAAAAGGAAATTGTATAATCTTGTAATAGTAGTAGCAGTAGTAGTGGTAGTAGTGGTGGTGGTGGTGGTGGTGGTAGTAGTAGTAGTAGTAGTGGTGGTGGTGGTGGTGGTGGTAGTAGTAGTGGTAGTAGTAGAAGTAGTAGCAGTGGTGGTAGTAGTAGTAGTAGTGGTG
>Ga0123352_10007593_pt1 | contig 16754 bp, 14 predicted proteins | sample TergutLab28metaG_FD_89700 | JGI IMG/M metagenome (GOLD analysis project Ga0123352, IMG submission 89700) | Labiotermes labralis P1 segment gut microbial communities from Petit-Saut dam, French Guiana - Lab288 P1 | ecosystem: Host-associated > Arthropoda: Insects > Digestive system > Gut ... | reverse complement strand
GGGGGGGGGTTCGCGGTACCGTTTGTGGGACTTCCCGTCTTTCCCCGGAAAAAAGGGTACGGTACAATTTTTGAAGGTTTTTCCCCCCCCCCCCCCCCACCACCAGTACCGTCAGTTGTAATGCAGCATTGCCAGAGTTCCTTATAACCTGGATCATTGCTATTGTTCATCAAAGGACAAGTTGGTAAAGAATGCCTGTGGTCTCTAGAACGCAGTCACTATTCCGTAGTCTGCCTTACTACAGGTCCACAGCCTCTTCCAAAACCAGTTCTCCACACAGTGCGATCTACTGCTTCCCCTTCCAGTTTCCAGTATCCTCTCGTTTCCTTAAGGTAATCAATAGCTGCTTACGCCTTCTTCCTCGTGTTCCTGTCACTTATAGCCTTCCCTCTATCTCTCATTCCATAACCTGTTTTAGAAGGCAGTTCCCACACAAGATGTGACCAATCCAGTTCGCCTTCCTTCTTTTCACTATGCAGGATATTCATATCCTACTTAACTCTGTGTAACACTGCCTCATCTCTCGCACGATCGGTCCAACCGACCTTCTCCATCCCTCTCCAGCACCACATAAGAAGATACTGTGTGTTCTGAAACATGCCATGTCATTGGACAAAGCGTAATTAGCCCCCACCCCACCCCCACACAATACAAATAGAACAGTGAAACATAAATAGTTAATTTTCTTCTTGTTTTGTGCATGTGTGGAACATGGTCTTTGCGAAATTAAAAACTGGAAATAGAGATCAAGAAAATGGTGACTGGGAGAGGTCAATTGAGGAGGTGAAGGTGCGCACTGGACTGTAGTGCGATATAAGGAGAGGAGGGGAAGAGGAGCAAGAGAAGAAGAATAGGAGACGACGAAGAAGACGACGACGAAAGTTGGTCTGTGGTTCTGTGGACAGACTGGGTTCAGCTGAATAGAAGGCGTCTTCATACGAACGAAAGTCTTGCCTTCATTAGTAGCGAAATTTACAAAATAAGTTACTTCATGCTATTTGTGCTGGACCGCTCACCTAGAATGCACGAGGGACGAATAAATTGAGGTTATACATGGAATGTTTATGGGGAACTGTGTTAAATTCTCAAGGTGACGTATAATTAAATTACAGTTCCCCGTCTTACGTATCGTTATTCCTTGCGGTCTGGTAGGTGCCAGCATTTGGGAGAAACCTTGATGATGGCGGCAGTTGTCTCCGAAATGCTGGTTTCGGTCTACAGGGTGTCCCAGAATAACTGTGCAGTTAAACTGGAATGAAGCAGGTACATACACAATGAAGCGGGTACATACAAAATGAAGCAGTTATATACAGAATGAAACAGGTACATACACAATTTCGTTGGAGAAATTGAAGTTTATAAAGAACTTTAAACTTGAAATTAACTGCTTAAATATTTTTTGAGACACCGTGTGCCAGGCAGTACAGCGCTGTACCCCGTAAGATCACAGTCTTAGTTAGGACATTTCATGTGAGGTGGGAATTTGAGGATAATATTAAAGTGGACAATAGAGAAATGATCCTTTTCTTTGTGAGGATTACAGGTGGTTTCAACAACCACAACGTGGTGCTACGTAAGGGCATTTTTCGTTATCATTTGACAGTTCGGCGGTCTGTTGTAACTAGAATTTATTAATGCTTGTGACACCTTGTTTGTAGTAGCTCTAAAAGATAGGTCCAGCTGCCGCGAAAACGCGCCCGTGGAAAGCCGCGCGTAGTTTGAGTGTGTGTGTGTGTGTGTGTGTGTGTGGCTGCAGGAAGTCTCCTCCACTGACTGCCTGAAATACGTAAGAAACTCGGACTAGAATGTCGATATTTCGTCGCGAAATGTGTGATATGTTCTGGTATGTGCGAATACCGGAGTGGTTTTAGTCTCTGTAAGGCCAGGAGAGTCGCTGTTCTATACGTCACCCGCGGTACAAAATGGTGGTTAACGAGGGAACATAACTTGGGAAGGAAATCAATTTGTCACGACTTTCTTCTAAACCTTCCCTTCAGCCCCCTTTATTAGAAAGAAAGGACGAGAAAAAAACTTGTGGGAAACGAAAGCTCAATAGGTTCATTGCTTCTAAATAGCTACGTGATGTCAGCGTTGCGTGCACGGATCACACTCTAGCGGCCAGCCGGAGCAACTGTACTGTGTTATTAAAGAAAGCAGTAACAAGATGATGAGCACTGTGATGTTCGGCATGAGATTGGAAGGACGTACGGCACGTACCGAGAAAATGAAACATACGTGATTGTAGCAAAAACCTCATTGAGTTTGAGACCACAGATACGTGATGAATATTCGGAAATTTGTGGACGAGATGAGCAAACGCGAAATTTTGACTCAGACCCCGGAGTTAAGACAGTTGGATGGTCGTCGCTGAGAACGGAAGTACATGTCTTGTCTTTCGTGGCTTTCCTGTGTGTCGAGAGGCAAGTCTCGCCCGTTCGTTACCTGACGCCATTGGGCGGTGAGTCATCAGCTAGACGCTGCGGCCGCTTTATCCTGACACACCAGTAGTTGTTAAAAGACCGTCGACTTAACATTACTGCCTAGTATGCTGGACAGAAACGAACATTTCCTACACTGAATCTGTTTCCATCCTCAAGACGAAAGCCGCGTTGGTTCCAGTGGAACTTTTTATTCCCAGCAGTTGGCACCGACTGACACAAACTGCAGCGCATACGTCTAATGATATCGCAATGATTCCTGCTAGTAGAATGGTCCATCAGCGAATCTGCGATGGGCGCAGCGACTAGTACGCAAGGGAAAGACGGCAAAGGCGTTGGCCAACAACATTTTCGTTCGGAACACATGAAAACAAGGGAGTATTTTGGAGACCAAAGCGTAGATGACAGAAGAATATCAAAATGAGCCTTAAGGAAATGGTGTTTTATGGTGTGAACTGGATCAAACTGGCTCACGATAGTGGCCGGTTGTACGCTTTCCCGAAAAAAAAAAGGACATTTGAATTTTATAGTAGACATGGAACTATTGACGATTATTGGTTTGTTTGATAAAGGTCTGTGTTCGGTGGAGTCAGCCCAGTGGTCACTATATGTACCACCAGTTTTAACATTCACATACTCTACGTTCTGCCCATACAGTGTATTTATGTGTTTTGTGTGGATCTGAGAACAAACAGCGATTATTTCCCTATATAGCATTAACTGACTGGTTTTTATAACAGAGACGGAGTGTGTTTGCGCGGTACGGGCTAGGTCTGTATATATAATAAAGGTTAATCCTAGGCTTTAAAGGTGTTAACTGAGCTGGCTTTAGGCTTCATGAAGAAGTTATGTCGGACCTAGACCTGGTATTAGCAACGAAACTATTGTCGGTGTGTGAAATTTGGTATAGAGTTCCGTGCGAAAAGTCGACCAAGCGTGAGTCTTGTGAAAATCGGCCCAGTGGCAGTCATCTTTTACTTAAACTGGTGTAATTGAATGCCTTCCAGTAGTTTATGCGTTTATTTTCCGGTTTGGACAACATTCGGTGTTACATCTGCAGATGTAGTTGTTGAGCAGTTGTTGTAAGTCTGATGACAAACGTTGCTAGGAAGGAAGTACTAATATTTTCATGGTAGGCAAAATGAAACTACATTTGCGCGTGTAGAATGGTTGTTTGTCATGTGTCGAATGCAAATAATAACTGGGTGAAGTGTTTGTCTGCTACGGCGTGCCAAGCGATGTGTAGATACTCTCCCACCCAACGCTCCTCTGATTGCTTCGAGGCCATTGTACGTTCCGTAAGGTCCTAGAAGTGCGAAGGCCTCAATTGTACCGCAGCGGAAGACTGAAATCTCGCAAAGCACGATACTGTTTTGCTTAGAAATTTGCAGGCTTCGTCAAATTGTATTTAAGATGGCGGCGAGTAAGGAACGTTGGCGAATGATTCTGACAGGGGAAAACGGAAGTCCTGGGACGGAAAACTGCCTCTGGGCTACTTTGTCCACCACAAATCTCACACGAACTGGACAGGGATCAAATCCGGGCCTCCGCGATGAGAGGTCACCACTTGAAAACTTGCATTAAGGACTGAGCACGTACCGTGCAGTAAACACATTTCGTCTCTATTATGAAAACTGTATATGTAAATGCTGTACAGGGAAATAATAGCTTTTTGTTCTGAGATCCATATTTTTTTTCTCCCTTATGGCGCTTCGACCCGATTCCGGGCCATGGCCCCCTTAGGGGCTTCGCGATCACACTCATTGGGCACACCTCACTCAGTAGGACTCATCTGGATGAGTGATCAGCCCTTCGAAGATTAAGACTAAACAAAATTGTATATTCAGTCCGTACAGCGTAGTAAACATTCAGTCAGTTAATGCCGTATAGAGAAATAATCGCAGTTTGTTCTCAGATCCGCACAAAACACATTAATACACAGTGTGGGCAGAACGTAGAACTGTTGTATGTTAAACTGGTGGTACATTTGGTGACCAGTGGGCTACAAAGGGTTCATTCTCTATTATATAAACCAGTCAGTTAATGCTGTGTAGGGAAATGATCGTGTTTGTTCTCAAATCCCCACAAAACACACAAATTCACTGTGTTGGGAGAACGTAGAATTGTTGAATGTTAAACCTGGTGGTACATATAGTGACCGCAGAGTCTTATACGGTTTTTGCTTTATAGGTCGAACCTGTTGGAATAACAGTGTCTGTTCCACGTCTGGCAAGAGCTGCGACACCTCAGCTGTGAAAATTAATCAGGTGGTGATGTGAATGGACACAGTGTCAGTTTGTTTTGAGACCCAAAGAAACCTATTTGGTACACGAAAATCGTGCTTGTAAGCACATTCTGCTGCATGATGCACCAAGCTTCATCGAATACCGTTGACTCCGTACGCACACGGCTGCCACGCACCTGTGGGTAATCACCGTGTTGTCATGCACTGGCTCGCACCAGATCATCACGAGACAGCGGAGGGCAGACAGTTACAGCCCCTGGGCTGCTGTACGTACAGGTGTGTCTAGCGGATCTGTAGCTACAAGCTACAACATGCATAACTGACTCCTTTTAATGACTCGGATTAACCTGAAATACTACGTTACAGGGAGATCATCCTTTGTGCACCTTGCAGACTGCAGTTCTACCAACGAACTTCAAAAAAAGCAACGTGACAAATGCTCTTATGTCGAGAACGTTATTGCAAGTTCGTTGTTTACATTGGAATGTGTAGCATGTGGTACACACCAGACTTCCACGTAGTCATCATTGACATTTAAGCGCATGCCCCTCTCACTAAGGATTGTACCCAGGCGTAAAATGAATTGGCGTCCGGTTTTTGTAGCTAGGAGGTGTCTGTTGGAATTCGCTTGCCTGCTAGGTGTCTCCTCTGCCGTCCAACGAGATGGAAGTCACTGGGCGCGAGATCGAGTCTGTAGGGATTGCGGTTCCTTAGCCGCCAGGTGTAGCATAGTAGTCAGGCACAAGTATGGTACCGAATGGTTTCCATGTCTTTCGACACCTTAATGTGCACCTGGCTGGCAAGCGGTTTGCAACAGTCGCCGACGTCAAGCAAGCTATCACCTCCTGGCTGTAGACAGTTGACGCGGATTACTTGTACGCTAGGCCACAGGTCTTGGTGCCAAGGTGGGACAAATGCTGAAATGGTAGTGGAAGCTGAGTGGAAGTCTGGTGTGCACCATCTGCTATTCAAGTTCTCTGTGTACATCAAAGTGAGACTAATGTTATTGGCATGATCGTATTTGTTACCTTACGCTTTGAAACATTATTGCAGTGTTGCCTGTTTTTGGTGTGGGTGTTAACTTGGTCTGTCACTTAAGGGAAGAACACAGACTGGGGATGTCCGGTGTTGTAGTGCTGGAGAAATTATTTGGTCCTAGGGGTAAGAAACAACAGGGGGCTGAAGAAGAGTGCATAATGAGGAGCTAAGTGGTTTTTACTGCTCGCCAAACATTATTAGGTTAACCAAATGAAGAGGAATGGGCTGGACGGGGCATGTAGCACGCAAGGAGAGAGGGGAGAGGTGCATACAAGATTTTGGTGGGGAAATCTGAAGGAAAGACTGCTTGGAAGACATAGGCATAGATGGGAGAATAATATTGAAATGGCGTTTTAGGAAATATTTTGGAAAGTCTTGAGCTGGATGAATCTCACCCGGGATAGTAGCAGGTGGCGCGCTGTTTTGAACACATTGGTGAACATGCAGGGATATCTTGACTCTCTGAGGAACTCTTATGTTCTCAGTACTTTGTTCCATGTAGTTAGTTAGATTACAGCTTTGTAACTGGTTTGTCTATTGTTTGGGCGATGTACCGGGCCTGGGCTCCGACAGGTTTTTGATGGGCTTATTGCTTCAGATAAAAACCTGCTGCAGCTTCACCGCGATGAGCTGCCGCCACTACCTTCCCGATTCACCGGCCACAAATATTTGTGCCGCCCTCAATGGGTGACACAGATACCCGATTTTTGACCAAGGCCTTTCCTTAGCCAGACTTTCCAGCAGTTTAGTCGTCCGGTAATGCAGTATATAACTTCACAGGCCTGACTCTTGAACTTCCTCATATACGTTAAACAACGGTTTAGCAGGTACCTTTTATGTCTCCAAGTCAGCTGTGACCAGCATCACGCCAAAACGGATCGCACTGTTCTCTTGAAGCCTGAAATTAATGTAAATATTGTTCAGAAGTCCTGTGCTCACCTCACAAAGAACACAATGCGTCCGCATTACAAAAATCCAAAATTATCAGTGTTTGTTGTGAGATACTCAAGAAACACCTAACTGTACCGCGTGGGTAAGATACGAAGATTTATAAATATTAAAGTAGGTGGTACATATAGTTACCAGTGTAATTTGAAGGGTTTGTACTCTACATTCACGAGCGCTGATTCTGATGTAGGCAACATAGGACTTGCAGTCAAGGGGTGTACTATGACTTGGGGAGGGGGTGGGTGTTGATCCTGTTAACAACCCCGTCGCTGGGGGTGCCCTTGCTGGGAGCAGCTGACTGACACCACAGGTCGCGTGAAACGAGGACTGACGTCACACCTCACAGTCGAGATGAAACTGAAGGTCGTGTATAAAGAAAGTTCGAGAATCTATTGTAAGACTGGACGTGGCTAATTTATGTTCTTAAACTCAAACCATGAACGAGTCACGGATAAATTATATATAATAAAACAGGAGACGATGTGTTTTGTGTCTGCCTCACCCCATTACCATGGTAACGTGTAGTTCTCATGTGCTTGGAAAGGTGGCAGGTGTGTGAAGTGCAGTGTTGTGGTGTGTCACAGTTCGGTGTTGGGAAGGAAAGGGGGAAGCTGTGAGGATCGCAGAACGGAAATACGTGCACATTCCAGGGCGTATTTCAAAGGACCATTTTCACTGTGGGTTGGTCTTGCATAAAGTAATGCAGTTCAGTCCAAGGAACGGGATATTTTAGAGAAGGCTGTGGCCTCTTGCTTAGGCATGAAAATTCCCACCTTCCTTGAAGCCCGTCAGTTCATTGTCGTGTTCACAAAATCCCGCCACTTGACTCTATCATGAGCTACCTGAGCCTTCACACTGTATTTCTGTAACAGCTAGATTTTAAACTAAAATGTCGATGCACTTCAATGCGTGCTACATGCCCGGTGCTTACCTTCCTTGCTTTTATCGCCCTGATAAAATGTTCTGAAGGATATAGACACCCCCCTTAGATAATGACTTCATTTTCAGATAATACATTGAATTATACAATCACTGCCTTGAGTATGAGTGCAGTAGGAGTGGGATAGCTCAGTCATTGTAGTGACTACACCACGGGGAATACCTTGTGATCGATAGTTAGATTCATGGCAGAGTCAGATGTTGTTTAGCCGCAGCTTCTAGACCGGGTTTGGGTCCACTTGTCCTCGTAGTGTCGGCGGAATGCTGAACTTTAGGCGTACACCTGGGTTTGATACCGAGGGTAAGAATATTTGGAGACTAATTTCTTAACGTGTATGTCTTCGTAGAGTGCGTGGTGAAGTGACGTAACGAACAGCAATGCTGTTGTGTGCTGACAGTCAGTAGACTGTCAGCACATTGACATTGCGCGTAGTAAGACGTAGAGATTCAGTGACCTAGTGCGTATCTTTATGGTTAGAACGTAGTGGGATGAAGGGTAGATACCGTGCTCTGGATTGTGTGTTTCCTTTACCCCCCTCTCCCAAAAGTAAGCAGACGTTTAGGGAGAATCGCTGGCTGCTCTCTGATCTGCGGCGGATATGTGGCTGAATTCTATTTAGCTTTGTGTTACGTTGGTTTCAGTTGGCAGTGCTGATGGCCGTTTGGATCTGATTTACATAAATAGTAATTGGGAGTGCGTGAGGATCGATGTAGGGCGCTTTGTCACTCTTCAGCGAACAAGTGTTGGTAAATAAACATGTTTATTTTCGTAGCTAAACGGTTGTAGCTGTATGTTACCGTGCAGGTTCGGCATTTGTGACGTACCTAAATCCGTGGGCTGCTTGTGGTGAGCCGAGAACAAGTCGCCGGTAGCCTACAGCGCACAATGCCAACATATCACTCTGCGTGTGTCGAGTTTGGTGCTACCTGACAACACACAACACTCAGATTTCGAATCCCGCCCCCGGGCGGGATTCGAACCCGCAATCCCAGCAAGCGAGCGGCCGCAAACCCACGCCTTAGACCGCGCGGCCACTGGGAGTGGCATATCTGGGTTAAAAATGCTTAATAAGTAATGCAGAGTTAAGCTTGTGGGTGTGGTCACGGTTAGTTCACGGTGCGGTCATTGCCAGCTCACCGTGTAGCAGTTCTGTCCGCCGCACTTATTCAGTCTACACGGAAGGGTTCCCATCAGTTCTTCTACGCACGCAAGAGATTAAATATGGGCACAGATTGTTTTATAGAGCAATTAATGAACTGCCTGATGGTAGACCAGTGAGGACCGAAACATGTAGAGTTTGGTGTTTTTAATAATATTATTGTGAATGTAGTGACAGTTGTTTGCGTTTGTTGTAAAAATTACAGAGACTGAATCTGAATGCACAGAGTGGAAAACAAATTTTTAAATGCCATTTAGATACATTTGAGGCTCAGTTTGGTTAGGCGTCACGCAGACGACATCTACGGAGTTAACTGTAATTCCCAAGGCTATTTGAGGCTGTTTGTGACCTTGCATCCTGCAGTGTCACCTGCATGACCCCCTGTAATATTCATGTATGCAACACACTGTACATCCTCCATCAAAGTTTGCCCAGTTTTATTAGTAGGGATGCCCTGTGCGGCCAGGCCTGTTAGAAACTGAACTCTGGGAAGAAAAAGGGAGGGAATCTTAGAGCGTCCTCTCCTGCAGTGTTGGGGGGGGGGGGTGTTGGACCCACCGTCACGGCGTATCGATCGAGACTAAAATCTCACCCTCTTCCACGCACATTTAAAGGGGAGCTCCTGGCTGGGCGTTATATAACCCCTCCCAGACCCTTTGGTCTTAAACTGTCGGTCCCTTTGTCTCATGATTGAGGTCAAAGGGTGAAGGGCAAGAGTGCATTGTTTTTGTTGGCCTCCTTGCCGTATATGGTGCAAGGCAATCGATTTACTTTAACTTCCTAAAGCTCAATGGTTACTATACGCACCACCCGGCTTAACGTATCTCAGCATTTTGCCCACAGAAGGCAGGCCTGTGATTCCCACAGTAAATATCGATTGTTCCCCTAACAGCATTGCCCGATTGGTTGTTATAATTGATACGCAGTTTGTTTTTGTGCGATAGGGAGTGCGTGTTTAAATATTACTCAATTCACTTCAGTTTTGGGGGGATTAAAGGATTGTGTAGCACATATTGGGCTGCATTTGTGCGAACGGAACTTGAGACTGGGGTTGCTCAGAGCGACGTGCTGAAGATTCATCCGCTGGGATGTGGGTGAAGAGTGCCTGAGGTTTTGAAATTTGTAGGGTGAAGCAGGAGGAACGTGCAATCTTCATCTTCACACTTCAGATCCAAAATATGAGGCAGTATATTCCTCCGAAGCTTATAGAACTTGCCGAAAATTAACATGACCTGACCCAGAAGACTGCAGTGTGAGTGTTGCAGGTCTGATATCGCAGTAAATGCTCAACAGAAGGTCATGACCCATTAAACTGTATTAGCCAAACTGGAAGGCCGTGTTCATGTAGGAAAGAGAAAAAGCTGTTCCGTTGAGGTGCGGGGCTGGACATTTAGAGGCCGGCACATAAAGTTTAACTTAGTTTGTCAGTTAACGAAGGTCTAAGTACACATTATTGTAGTTAATGCAACTTGTATTAACTGCGCTGAATTATACAGACAGACCTGTTGCGGTTTGTCATGTCTTTCTAATTTCAAATTACAGAACTGTGAAAGAACAGATATCTCGCTGGCATGCAAACACTGAATCCTTCACAGTGTTCCAGACTGTACGTTTAACCCTAAGGTGGCTGGATTTTACAAGCCGAAATATGACGTCATCCTTATAATTCGGTGCATTTAATTAAAGTTTTGTGAGCGACGGTGTTTTGTGTTTAGTGTGTGACACGCACCGGGATGGCCCATACCAAAACTAAGGTAGTACACGACTGGTTTGTTGTCTGCTGCCCTGATACCTTCGTGGTTGTTATGTTTCTTGGTGGCATTTTCATATTAATTGATTGTTGATTATTTTATTAGTTAGTTAATGGTTATGCAGTTGGCTTGTTAGCTGCTCGGACGATAGGTTAGTTAATACACACAATTTGCTATATCTCTGTGCGCCGCTCAGTGCAATTTCTGGAGCGCGGTCCTGCTATTGATATCACTGGCTAGGGGCCTGATCAGGGGCCAATACCAAATGTCTGAGTGGAGAGTGGCGGAGGGAGTTAACTGACATTGTGGATGGAGTGTGGCGGAGTGAATTGACATTGTGGGTGGAGAGTGACGTACTTAACTGACATTGTGGTTGGACAGTGGCGGAGTGAATTGACACTGTGGGTGGAGTGTGGCGGAGTTAATTGACATTGTGGGTGGAGCGTGTCGGAGTTAACTGACATTGTGGATGGAGAGTGGCGGAGTGAATTGACATTGTGGGTGGAGTGTGGCGGAGTTAATTGACACTGTGGGTGGAACGTGGCGGAGTTAACTGACTTTTGGATGGATAATGACGGAGTTAACTGATATTGTAGATGGAGAGTGGCGGGGTCAACTTTGTGAATAGAAAGTGGCGGGATTAACTCACTTCGTGAGTGGGGTGTGGCGGGGGTAATTGTGAGTGGTGGAGTTAACTGAGTTTGTGAACATAGATTGGCTGAGTTACCTGATTTTGTGAATGAGGAGTGGCGGAGTTACAACGCTGAAGCATCACATTAATTGAAACATATTTTACAAATTAAGTTCTGTCACTTTACAAAACACTCCTTTATATTCATATTCATTTGTGCCGCCAAATAATCGCTGTTTATTCTGAACAATGAGCCAGACTCGTGATAAGCACCGTGCAGCAAGAGCTGGTTGACGCAGACACTGCGCCCTTTCCAGTTGAATATCTAGACAGACACAAACTTCCTTTTGTTCTCGTTATTTTCTGCTAGGTTCAGATGCATTGTAATGCCGATTGCTATACTGGGTTTGTTAGTTTATGGCCGCTGGAATTATCAAGCGGAAGGCTGGGAGTGAGTCTTTGGTGTGGACTGAACAAGGCACATGCCGTGACTTCGTGGAGTAGGTCCGTCCGGCACACGCACAAGGATCTTCTCCGGCCCAAAAGTATGAAACAACCCATATACTTACTTCGTTATTACTGGGAGAGGAAAGTTGCAAGGAACCTGGAACACCGCCTGCTCCTGTGGAGCGGAATTGCGTGGGCATTTGTTTACTAGATGGGTCGTGTTCCTGGAAGGGCAGACAGTCCGACCGCGGGGAATACCGTCAGAGCGAGTGTGGTGACACTGCTATACCAAAAGGCACGGTGCAGGCCCCCGGGTTTCGCCCGTTCGTCCTTCTGATTAGAACGGTTTAAAGATACAGATGAGTGCGCAGCATTGATGGAATAACACTGTCAAGGGAAACTGAAGTACCGGGAGAAAAACATTTCCCGGTCTCACTTCTTCCACCACAAATCCCACATGGACTGGCCCAGGATAGAACCCGGGCCTTTTTTTTGTACGTTTTGCTACTGCGAACCGAATAGAAAACACTCAGTTGTATTTTAAAATGTCCTGCGCACCGTTTTAATAGGCAGGGCGATTAATTGATGTGTGCGGATTGCGGCCGGGATTTAATTACGAGACTGAAGGTTAATTTTCTCATTTCGATGTCTGCCAGCTGCAGGTGTTGTGCAGCGCTGCGTCTTCCTTGCGTATTTGTTGTTTAGCTCAAATTATGCACGTATGTTCGAGCGGTGGTGTTCCACCCAGCAGTCCTCGAAGGTTTAGTCCTACTTCGATTCAGGCTTGTGAATTCAGAAGAAGAGGGGCTAAGACCATATGAGTGGTAAACGGAGGTTTTACTGCCAGGTACCACCGTCCATTTTGGCAGGAAGTGACCAGCGCCTGACTGGTGAAGTCAAAGGACAGAGCCATCTGCTGGAAACAGAGCTGACAAGTGCAGTAAATCGAAAAATGGACGCTGATCAGATGGAAGTGATTGAAAAGGAAAGCTCTGACATTTCCAAAGAAACGTAACTTTACAGTTTGAAGGCCTCATAGTTCATGAATGGGAGTGTTCAGAAATACTTACTTACCTACTTACTTACTTACTTACTCCATGGAGCGGAGTCCTTCTTGAGAAGCTAACCGGTTAGCAGCTAGTCAAGGAATTCCCCGCATTTTATGGAACCCGAAGTTTCATTACCGCATTCACAAGTGCCCGCCACCTGTCCCTATCCTGAGCCAGCTCGATCCAGTCCATACCCCCCACCAATCCCACTTCCTGAAGATCCATCTTAATATCATTCTCCAATCTGCGCCTGGGTCTTCCCAGTCGTTCTTTCCCTCAGGTTTCCCCACCAAAACCCTGTACACGCCTCCCCCCTCCCCCATACGCGCCACGTGCCCCGCCTCTCTCATTCTTCTTGATTTTATCACTCGCACAATATTGGGTGAGCAGTACATATCATTAAGTTCCTCATTATGTAGTTTCCTCCACTCCCCTGTTACCTCATCCCTCCTAGGCCCAAATGTTCTCCTCAACACCCTATTCCCAAACACCCTTAGCCTACGTTCCTCCCTGAATGTCAGCGACCAAGTTTCACACCCATAAAAAACAACTGGCAGAATTATAGTTCTGTATATCTTAATCTTTAAATTTTTGGATAGCAAACTGGAAGACAAAAATTCTGCACAGAATGATAGCATGCATTCCCTGACTTCAGTCTACTCTTAGTTTCTTCCTGAATAGAATTTTGATTTGTTAAAGGTGTTCCCAAATATTTGAACTCTTACGCCCTTTCAGAGGAACTATTATCAATTTTCATACTGTGGCTTTGTCCTGCATTCTGATCTCGAGACATGACCTTGTACTTAGTTTTATCCGCATTTACTTCTAGTCCAATCTCCTTACTAGCCACTATCGAAGCTTCTGCGTTTTCCTTTACAGGTTGCACGCTTCCTTCCGATATATTAACATCATCGGCATAAACCAGAAGCTGGTGTGTACCATTTAATTTCAAGCCATCCTGGTTTGCATGAACCCTTCTAATGGCGTGCTGTAAAGCAAAGTTGAAAAGCAATGGCGATAGAGTATCTCCTTGTTTCAAACCATTCGTAATAGTAATCATGTCGGACAAATTCTTGCCTACCCGGTAAGACCTCCCTCCTAACTGAATCATGAGCTTTCTTGAAGTCCATAAGAGCTGATACACTGCTTCATTGTATTCCCATTTTTTCTTAAGTATTTGACGAATGAAGAATATATGATCGGTCTTTGACCTACTGCGTCGAAATCCACATTGATGATCCCCAATAATTTCCTCTGCATATGGAGTTAACCTTGAGAGCAGGATGTTGGATAAAATTTTGCACGTAGTTGGCAAAAGTGCCATGGCTGTATAATTACTACAGTCCGTGTTACCACCCTTCTTATAGATAGGTACTATGATCGACTCCTTCCACTCCTCAGGCAATTCCTTCTTATTCCAAATAGAAATAATAAGTCTGTGAATCTCACAGCGAATTGTCTTACCCCCTGCTTTAATCAATTCTGCTGGTATTTGATCAATACCTGGTGATTTGTGACTTTTTAGCTTTTCAATAGCCAACTCAACCTCAAAGGCACTTGGTTCAGGTACTAGTGGTTCTGCTGTGTATATTCCTGTCTGCCTAACGTCATTAACCCCACGTACATTCAATATCTGGGAGTAGTTGTTCCTCCACCTGGCCAAAATACTGTGGGAGTCTGCAAACAAATCACCTTTGCCATCCTTCACTCTATTAGTTCTAGGTTGGTAATCCTTCTTAAAGTCATTGTTGCCCCTATGCAAGTCCCATATATTTTTGATCTTACTGTTAGTTTCCAGTTCCTCAATTTTAGCTTTCAGATATGCCTTCTTTTTGTTCCTGAAATGCCTGCTAGCATCACGTCCTACATTGTTCAGATTATCTACATTTCCACGGCTTGGATCTTGTATCCTCTGCGTTTTAGCCTGCTTCCCTTGATCTAAAAAACCTAAACATTCTTCATCAAACCATGGTTTATGCTGCTTTAATTCTTGCAGCCCTAGACTCCCTTTAGCTGAGGTTATGATATTCTCTTTAATGTTCTCCCAAGCCCTATTTATGTCCTCGTCGTCAGTTAAGTTCTCCAAAGCTGCAAACCTGTTTGTAATCTCAATCTGATACTTTTTCCTAACCTCCAGCTCATATAACTACCTCAGATTAAATCCTTCTCCATCAAAACTCATTGCTGCTTGTTTACTCATGTACTTACCCTAACTTTTGCAACCACCAGATAGTGATCAATATCGCAGTCAGCTCCCCTGAAACTTCGTGCGTCTAGTACGCTCGAATGCCATCTCCTGTCTACCAATATGTGATCAATCTGATCGTGAGTCTTCCCATCAGGAGAGGTTTAGGTGTACTTATGAATGTTTCGGTGTGGGAACATCGTGCTCTTAACAACTAAATTTTTCGATGTGTCAAAGTGTACTATTCTAACACCATTATCATTACCATCCTGATGTAGACTGTTATTACCAATTGTCGGTTTGAAAATATTCTCTTTTCCCACTTTGCATTAAAATCTCCTAATATAATTTTCATATGGCACTTAAAAAATTATAAAAAAAATCTGCTCTAATTCCTCGTAAAAACTGTCTTTTAAATCATCACTTTTCTCCTCACTTGGTGCATGCACATTTAGAACAATGATATTGCACCAGCGACCTCTCAGAATTATATGACACCCTATCGCTAACAAACTCTACTCTCTTAACTGCTGATACTATTCTGTGGTGTTCAAAGACTCCAGTTCCCGATTGATGATTCTTATTTCCTTTTCCGTAGAAAAAATTATAATCCCCTGCTCGTACTGTGCCCTCTCTGTCCCACCTAACCTCCTGCCCATCCACTATATCTAATTTATATCTAGCCAATTCCCTGGCTGCTGCTGTAACTGAACCTGCCCTATACAAGCTCCTAACATTCCAAGTACCAAATCTCATGTCCCTATTTCGTTGCTTAAGTCGTACCAAAGTGTAAGTTCAGGTCCGAGGCTTTGTCTATGAATATTTCGTAACGAAATACGTTTTAACAGGGAGGAGTTGTTGGCACTCCACCCAAACCCCAAGCTGGAGGACCACCCCTTGTCGGCTGTCCGTGACTGCTTATTCAATATATTCGCAGCTACCCTCCATATTGGAGGCTGTTCCTCTGTCCGCAACCTGAGGACGCACGATGCCGTTGTGACGGGGACCCACTTATCACATGGGTTCAGAAATACACTCAGTTCAAAATAACACGACGCTGATGATGCAGGACCGTATGCCTAGCAAAGCCAAAGCCCAGAAAGGTGGCAGCCAGTGACAGGGGTCACACGCACCGCTGCTCCTATTTCGGTAGCAAGCACTAAGATTTACTCAAATTTATAAAACTCCAGTGTTAGTTTCTGTTGTAGTTACTGAAGACGCGTGTTTAAATTGTTCGGGAGGTACAATACGTGCTGGCTACGGCGTGAGTAACTTTGGACGGGTGTCCAGCCCGACGCAGAGACCTCTACCTGACAGCACACAACACTCACAACAGACAAACAGACATACATACCCCCGGCGGCATTCGAACCCGCAATCCCAGCAGGCGAGCGGTCGCAGACCCACGCCTTAGACTGCGCTGCCACCGGGACTGGCGATATACATAGGCCTATATATATATATATAGGGTGGGGCAAAATACCCTCCGTACTTTCAGTAGGGCATTGTGAAGGGTGGGGAGGCCGTAGAAGGGTGGGGTTGGGCTCGAAAGGTGCAGGTAGTTGGGAAGTTCCCGTCACAACACTTCGCAGTCGTAAAGATGGTGTGGTCCAACGAGCAGCGCGCAATTGCTGTCGAAACCTTTCGCGAAGTCACTCTATCGTAGCGGTACAGCGTGCGTTCCGTACTCGCTACCAAATCCCCCCACGGGACCGAGTACCGGACCGAAAATCCATTCTGTTGTGAGTGAGTTGAGAACTTCAGGGAAACGGGAAGTGTGTCTGAAAAAAAGTTGAGGACGACCACGGACCTCTGGAACACCAGAGAACATCGAGGCTGTCAGACGGTCCGTTTTGCAGTCTCCCAGGCGCTCTGCACGCAAACACCACGCAAACAACAGCCACCACTTGCAAGATATTCTTT
>Ga0123352_10007592_pt1 | contig 16755 bp, 7 predicted proteins | sample TergutLab28metaG_FD_89700 | JGI IMG/M metagenome (GOLD analysis project Ga0123352, IMG submission 89700) | Labiotermes labralis P1 segment gut microbial communities from Petit-Saut dam, French Guiana - Lab288 P1 | ecosystem: Host-associated > Arthropoda: Insects > Digestive system > Gut ... | reverse complement strand
TGTGAGTGCGGTAATGAACCTTCGGGTTCCGTGAAATGCGGGGAATTTCTTGACTAGCTGCAAACCAGTTAGCTTCTCAAGAAGGACTCTGCACCATGGAGTAAGTAAGTAAATAAGTAAGTGTTAGTGTTAGGAATGTATTATGTTGCGAACTGTTGGGGTGAGATTTAACAAATTAGTTTATTTATTCTGATTGAATATGCCTTCAGGGCATGGACAGTTACAACTGTAAATAGGTTAGTGTGAGTGACAGAAATGCATTATATTGCGAACTGCTGAGGTGGGGTTTAAAAAATTAGTTCATTTATTCTGATTGAATATGCCTATAGGGCATGGACATTTACAGCTTTACATTGGGTAGTGTTAGAGATAGGAATGCATTATGTTGCGAATTGCTGAGGTGGGCTTTAACAAATCAATTTATTTATTATGATAGAATATGACTTCATGGCATGGACAGGTACAACTTTACATAGGGTAGTGTTAGTGATAGGAATGAATTACGTTGCGAACTGCTGAGGTGGGGTTAACGAATTAGATTATTTATTCAGATTGAATACGCCTTGATGGCATGGACAGGCACAACTTCATATAAGGTAGTGGTAGTGATAGGAATGCATTACGTTGCGAACTGGTGAGGTGGGGTTTAACAACCTAGTTTATTTATTCCGATTCAATAAGCCTTCATGGCAATGGACAGGAACAACATTACATGGGGTAGTATTAGTGACAGGAATGTATTATGATGCGAACTGCTGAGGTAGGGTTAACGAATTAATTTATTTATTCTGGTTGAATGTGCCTTCGTGGCATGGACAGGTACAACTTTACAAAGGTCAGTGTTAATGATAGAAATGCATTATGTTGTGAACTGCTGAGGTAGGGTTTTAAAAACTAGTTTATTTATTCTGAATGAATAGGTCTTCATGGCATGGACAGGTAAACTTTACATAGGGTAGTGTTAGTGATAGGAATACATTATGTTGCGAACTGCTGAGGTGGGCTTAACAAATTAGTTTATTTATTCCGATTGAATATGCCTTCATGCCATGGAGAGCTACAACTTTGAAAAGGTTAGTGGTAGTAATAGGAATGGATTATGTTGCGAACTGCTGAGGTGTGGTTAACGAATTATTTTATTTATTCTGATTGAATATGCCTTCATGGCATGGACAGGTACAGTTTTGCAAAGGTTAGTGGTAGTTAAAGGAATGCATTATGTTGCGAACTGGTGAGGTGAGGTTTAATAATTTAATTTATTTATTCTGATTGAATATGCCTTCATGGCACGGACGGGTACAAATTTACATAGGGTAGTGTCAGTGATAGGAATGCACTATATTGCGAACTAGTGAGGTGGGGTTTAACAAACTAGTGTATTTATTCTGATTGAATATGCCTTCATGGCATGGGCAGGTGTAACATTATATAGGGTAGTGTGACAGGAATGTATTATGTTGCGAACTGCTGAGGTAGGGTTAACGTATTAATTTATTTATTCTCATTGAATATGCCGTAATGGCATGGACAGTTACGACTTTACAAAGGTTAGTGTTAGTGATAGGAATGCCTTATGTTGCGAAATGCTGAGGTGGGGTTTAACGAACTAGTTTATTTATTCTGATTGAATATGCCTTCATGGCATGGACAGGTACAATTTTACATAGGGTAGTGTTAGTGATAGGAATGCATTATGTTGCGAACTGCTGGGGTGGGGTCTAACAAACAGGTTTATTTATTCTGTTTGAACATGCCTTCATGGCATGGACAGGTACAGCTTTACAAAGGTTAGTGTTAGTGATAGGAATGCATTATTTTGCGAACTGCTGGGGTGGGGTTTAACAAACAGGTTTATTTATTCTGTTTGAATATGCCTTCATGGCATGGACAGGTACTACTTTACATAGGGTAGTGGTAGCGATAGGAATGCATTAATTTGCAAACTGCTGAGGTGGGCTTAACAAATTAGTTTATTTATTTTGATTGAATATGCCTTCATGGCATGGAGAGCTACAACTTTGAAAAGATTAGTGGTAGTAATAGGAATGCATTATGTTGCGAACTACTGGTGTGGGATTTAACAAATTCATTTATTTATTTTGTTTGAATATGCCTTCATGGCATGGACAGGTACAACTTTACATAGGGTACTGTTAATGATAGTAATGCATTCCGTTGCGAACTACTGGGTTGTGTTTTGACACATTAATTTACTTATTCTGATTCTTCTTATGTGTTAGTAGCAGTCAGCACATTTGATACATAATACGGGAAACAGGCTGCTATCTGTTCTAGTAACTCGGGGTTTTAGAGGCTATAGATTTCGTTGTTTTACAATCTAGTGTATCCATTCTGCTTCTTTCGAATATAAGGAGTGTTGAATATCTAGCTTCTAGCGATTAAATTCAATTTTACAATGTAATACAGCGCTACAAATGCACGTGTACAAATCACCAGCGGCGTATCCTCTTAGCAATATTCGGTCTTTATTTTAATTTCTATCACTAATTGTTTTTGCAATTCCCCTTTTCCTTCCTGTTGAAAGCTCCGATGCCAACATGCAATAAGGACACTACAATCCCACCCCACCCCTTCCTTTCCATCTCCTCCTAACTCGACCCCCCTAACTTTATTTAACGGCTTTACTGTCCTCTTATTTGTCAAGTTTAGGCCCAGTTGGCCTCTTCATGACCTTACAAAACACAGCCCTGCTCTCAGCGTTTTGTTTTGCCATATTACATCACATCATTTTTTCAGTGTGTTCATTCTAGTTTCTGTGTTTGTTTTGCCAGTGTAGAACGCCTGTTGGTTCTGCCATGCAACACGTTTCAGTAGAAGCTTCCTGTTGTTGCCCCATGTCTGTGTACATAAAGCGGTGGAATACTGTCACGCCAACAGACAAATATCCCAAAAATTTACTTTTGCTCTATTCGATGTTTCTTGACTCAGAAGCAATTCTGGCCGATATTTTTTTGGCAGTGTCTGCCAATTCTATTTAATATCAGGATACTATCTTATTAGCTCACTTCAGCCTTCTCCCCATAAGCCCAAGTATTTCGAAATGTGTAACTCCACTTACACCATTTCACCCTACGTCGCCAGGTCTGGACCACGTGCGTTGATAGTGACCTTACACAGCAGAACTATATTTTCCTCACTGCATTTTATAACCTTCATGAGCGCATTATTATGTTCCTTACAACCCATTCTGTAACTACGAAAGCCGTAAACCTGGGAAACATGCATTGTTGATTCGCTTGTAAAAAAAAAGCCTATCGTTTGGTTTCAAGACAACGTTTCAGTTTGTGTTTCTTGCGGTTTTCACTTTGCTTCCTTTTCGCTATGTACAAAACATATTTGAATTTTCTGCCATATAATTAGGCCAGTAATATTCTGATCTTTTCCTTCATGTAATTGCTCCCAGATCTTTTGAAATATTTCCAGGGTTATTAGATCCTGTTGACAGCCCTTTCATTACACTGAACAAACTGACGGATTTAATTTGATTAAATAATTAATGCTATCAATACAGGGTCGTTTGTTAAAGGCAGAATCACAAACTAATTTGTTCGAATCAGAGAATACGTCTTTAGAAATTTCTTTCATCCCTTCAAGTCGTACAACAGCCGTTTTTACAGCAGATATTCCAATTTTTTTTTAGAATTTCGTGCATATCGCCGCTGTAATTTGACAATAGGCACCATTGATACGAAGCCCCACGTTCTGTATCGGTACGCGCTACTTTTAGAATGCTTGAATGTTTACAATTTGCTTTTAAAATGTTATAAAACTAATCACGGCACAATAACCTGCGCATTTAAATAATTAATTTTGGAATTAATATGTTTGTGGGTTAAACTGCGAACAAAGTGCCATTATGACGTAAGTTTAGACATCACAGTACGAACAGCATTGCTGTAAATATGGACCTTACGATATTAAACGTTCGGTATAAATATGGATGTCGCAATAAACTAAAAACTTTCTTTTCGATTATACAGAGTATTTCTGATAGTACCATCGCAAATGCAAAAATGATTTTTTTTAAATATATGACTATTCCCCAGTTCGTTGAAGACTGTTGGTAGTATGAACACAATAGTGTCACGTGATTTCTTAGTTAGTTAAAACAAATTGCATTTGTACTATGAAGTAGAGACGCCAAGGTAAATGACAATTGTATATTGGCAACATGCATATGAATGGCACAAATCACCAGTCTTTATTTATCTGTACTAACAAATTAAACAAACTAAACAAACTAAAAATTTTCTCTCCTGGTTGTGGGTCTCTTCTGTTTTCTGCATGGCCGGCACATCTAACTAACATGATCTGTACATCCACATGCATCCATTGCCAACCGGTGTTAGACATTCAGGTTAGACGTAATTGTTGTGTCAATTCCAATTATGTACATAAAAATTTAGTTTAGTTTAAATTGTGTTCCATTGCAGTTAGTTTCTTTTCTGTTAAAATCCCTGTTTTTGAATGCAGCAGTTTGCTTTACATTACCTTTTCTCAAACACTGTCCGTCGGTCTGTTAACAGTTTTGGATGACAGATAAAATAAGTGTATAAATTCTCCTAAATAATATGTAATAAGCTATTACGAACATATAGATAACAAATTATTATAAATAAAATGCGATAAAAGTTTTATTTTCCTGATCACTGTGGGGCCTGTGAGTAGTACTATAGCTGTTAATATCCATAAATTCGTTGTAGGCGGGTCCACTCTGCGGAAACACTTGCTTAAGACAAGGCGGAATTAGTGTGTCACAGCTGAATGTTGGCAGTACTGAACAGTGCATATCAAGGTGAAAGTTTGTAGTGTGCGTAAACAGACACGGCTTATAAAATGTTCTAGGCCCTCATGATATTCCTGTGGCCTTCTTCAGAGCGATTTCTCAAACAGCAACTTCAATACGAAGTTCACTGAAATTAGTTACAAGACGTTCTCAGAACTGTGTTCCTTGTCGATGTCTTCCGTAAGATTTCGCAAAATATATGTTCTTACGGCGTTCCTCAGTAACCCTTCCCAAAATAAGGCTTCGTTGCACTGTTAATATAATTCCTATCTCAGCCATTCTTACCTCTTCTATTGTCTTATAGTTTTCTTCCTTAACATTTTACGAAAAGATATACGTGAAATATTGGAGTAATTTCTACGTAAGGCGTTCTCAGCTATGGTGGTATTTATTTTGCTTTTCTTCTGAAAATTTTCCAAAACAAACTTCACTGGAACTTCTACACAACCTCCGTAAGACGCCTTTTCAGCCTTCCTTATATTATTCTTGGTTTTCTTCGGTTACTTCCTAAAAAATAAACTTAATTTGAGTATTAATAAATTTTTTTTCAAACACGTTCTCCACCCTATCTGTGTTTCTCTTGGGTATCTTCATAACAGACTGCCCAAGAACTTAAAATGTCATAATTAATTTTCTGCAAGCAATTCAAAGTTCTTATGTTTCCAGCGGTTTACTTCTATAATAGTTTCCCATACAGCGCTTTCGTCTGTCTTGCTGTATTTCCGAATCATATTGTGCAGTATTCCCGAAGCAAAATATCATCATGTTCTCACTAGACGTGAATTTCCCTTAAAGCAGCCTCTGTTAGCCATATTACAGTATCTCAATCTGTCCATGCAAACAGTCACACTGTAGATACGCCGCTACTGTACGGACCCTTCTTGGCTTATCTTCCGCAGTCAACTTCATATTTCACTTCGATGCAACGCAAAACCAGTCCCCCGGCCCCAGTTTCCAGCCGACACCCACTTTATATCAGCTGTGAAATGTTTCCCGAAAGTTCAGCCTCACCAAATCTGTCATTATACCCTAAAGTGAGTCAGTTTGACCCCCATCATTCTCCCACAAAGTATTTCCGAAAGATCGCGTTTTAAATTCCAGTGACGTTGACCACGAAATTGCCCATAGAAAAGGTTATTAGCACTGTACGAGGTAGACTTTTAGCTGGGGTGGGAGATCATGTGTAGAATGTAGCACTACGAAGGAAGGAAATAAGAGAGCGCTTTTGTTAGCAGCAGTGTGGAAACTGGGAGGAATTAGGAACAGTATGCAGATGCAAAGGGGATGTAAAACATACTGCTGAGCTGTCCAGCAACAAGACAATTTAGAAGGGAATTAATAAGCAAAAAGTGGATGAATACGAATGAAGATGTAGTTTACGAGAATATATTAAGTAGAATTAAATAAGCACCCGCCCCATCTACAGCCGAGTTTGAGAATAGGCGAAGCTATGCCTCCACTCCCCTCCACTCCATGCGTTCATGGTATGTTATAGGAAGAACTTTGAATTGTATCTGCACTAATAAAACTATTGCTATGGATGTAGTACGACAATTAGGAAAGTTAAGTATAAGGGGAAAATGTGTAAATAATACACGTAAGAGTGTCAAAAATTTTAAGATGGACAGAGGGTACCTATCGTAACAATTTTTTTATTACAGTGCATGTAATAATGTCCTTAGGTGCGTAATTTATTCAATTCCCCATTTAGAAACATATTGTCGACGTAGACGAACTTTTCCTTAACTGCTCCTAATTGACACTGACATTTGCGGTTCATTAATTATTTGTATTTTTTGTTGCTCCATTAAAATCATTCATAAAAATGTTAGGATACGCGAAACTTACTTATTAACAAACAACTGATTAATGAAACGTCTGGCAGCAACTGCGCGTACTTTTATTCAAGTTCGTTTTCAGTATTAAGCCAAATTCTCGCAATAGATGTTGACATATTTCGGCATTTCTCGAAATTTTTGCATCAGACACAAAAAAAGTTAACATTTGACCGTAAGCCCGGCAGGAAGGCAGCAGATTGACAGGTTTCGTATGGCTTCAAAATTTCGGCCACTTAAATTTCGGGATTGTTTGTGCGCGCCGCGTATAAACTTATTGCGTTTTCGTGAGTGTTTGTGCCCCAAATATAAAAAAAAAAAAATTTTCGTGAGTGTTTGTGCAAGAATATAAAATTATTATTGTGGGGAGTGTCTGTACAGTGAGTGAAATTTCTTATGCTGTGTGTTTTAAAATACATAAGCTCTAATTGTGTTTTCAGTGATCAGTTCTTTTTTCTTTTCGAGTGGATTTGTGATCGTTTTGATCGTTCTGTGTCTAGTGATGTGTGATCTGAACGTTACAGCCTCTGCAACGACCTTGTAAGTGCTAGTGCTAATTATAGTGATATTGCTGCAATGATAAGTGCTATGAAATTGTCAGCGGCTGGAACAATCCAGCGATTACAACAGTATGCACCAGAAGGATGTCGAGCACAGGAGCACGGCAAGAGGAGCAACGCGCAGGCGGTAACACCGATCGACAACCAAAGGTAGGTCCCACACATCGGGAGCCAGCGGGAGTGCCAGCAACGAACAGTGAGTCACAGACATCTGTCCTTCTTGTACTTTGTTAGGAATAGAGACACAAAACACATGGATGTAATTTACATTTCCCCTGTCCGAAAATGTCGTCGTCGTTGTTCGTTGGAATTGAAGGTTATACATGTATTAAGAGTTGAAGTGAATTTGTTGGCTTTGGATATTCCTCTGATTAGGCACCAGTCTGTATTTCACCATCCGTGTCTTTTTTTAACCAGACTTATTGCTTTGCTTAGCCTGAAGGCAAAACTAATTTAAACGTCTTTTATTATGCTGCGTTTATGTTATCTTGTTATATCCGAACTGAACGGAGCGTCCTGTGAACACGATGCGTTGTATTTGGAGTTTCTATAGACGTAGCCTTCAACATTTTGTTCTGTTAATGCTGCACAAACAAGTTACATGAATATGCTATTAAACTTTCGCAATATTAAAAAAAAAATGACTTCGAACAAACGCATACATTAGGAACAAAACTGAATGTGTTACGAATGTATAGGTCTGTCAGCAGTCAGCAGGCTTTGTGACATTAGAGTTGTTACTGCAATGTCGAATATAAGTGCCCATTTGCAGTCTGAATACTTCAGCCTTCGTCTACTTGTCCGTTTACAAATGTTATCAACATTACTACAATTTTTAATTTCCCGATGGAAGGAAATATTTTTGAATTGATAACTATTTAAATATATAATAATTACATTATTTCCAGCACAGGCATCAGGGATGGAGGGCTACAAAAATATAAATATATATCAGCCATGGGGAGGGGGAGGGACCTTTAGGATGTAAGATGAATCGCCGCAGGTAACACCTAAAAGACACTCTATTCACATAGCAGGCAGGTGGATCACTCCTGTAAGCTCTTCTAATTTTAGCAATGAAAAAAATAGTCGTTTCGAGACGATAAATTTTACGTTGTGCCTTCAATGCAAGAAGATGATATCGAACTTCCGTTTTTTTTTTCGACAAGTGACCAAAACTCGTGATCCGATAGCTTAACGCTTCGTTATACCGTCTTTTCGTCGTCGGCGACAGTTAACGGCATACAGCTGTGTTATAACGTTCGTTGTATTATCCATCTTTAAAAGGATTGTAACCAAAACGAACAAACAGTATACAGCACAGATGTGCGTGTGAAATTTCCACGAGCAACACTGTATGGAGTAAATGGCGTACTGAAGCCAGAATAATATATTTAAGTGCCTCGTTGTATGTACCTAAAAGAAGATATATTACCAAGAAATTCAAGACTATGAAGAGCACAGGTAAGTATAATATTTTCACACCGTTCTTATTTACTGACTGTATTCATTAGTATTTTTTTACAATGGATGGCGCTTTTCGCATGGTCGCGAAAAGCGCCTTTGTGTTTTTGTCGTGTTCTGTTTTGTTTGTTTCAGGTCCCGCTCATATCCTGTGCCTCATCGTGGCGAGCGGGTGAAACAAGGAACGGTGCATCCCCAAAATACTGCCATTATTACGTCACACAACTTCTTATAGTGTCTTAGGTGTATCCTATTATAATTCCAGTATGAGATATTCGATTTGGCTCAAGTTTTCCCCAACATATCTGCCTCAATAAGCAATATTTTGGCTCTGGAAAAATTTGATTACATATTACAGGAATATTTAAAATTTCAGTTCAGATCCGAATTTAAATCGGGAACTTTATTTTCACGATACCCTATATTAATTTTTATATTTGTACTGAAATTTTTAGCGAAATATGACAAAACGTATGGCAACTAGGATATTAATATTTATCGTGTTTCGTGTGCATTATTCCAGGGTATCGGCCGTCACACAATTAGGGCTTCAGATACTGAAGACGTAATATTTGCTCGTCTCTTGAAAGGAATCTGATCAGATTTTTGTTAGAATATTTATTCAGATAGAAGTTAAATATAATAACTTAGAATCTTTAAATATCCGACAATTTTTGCATATATTATTGAATTTGTACCTTATTAAAAGTGCAAAATTATCCCTGTCCATGCCATAAAGACACAATGGGGGAACAGACGTATAGCTCCACTAATTCTTAACCTCGGCACCAGGTGGAGTGAATGGTTAATTTCACGCCCCGAAATTCATTGCGCAGGAAAATGAGATGAAATCAAGGAAGTTTTCAATGAACAGGCTGGCACTGAAGAAAATTTGGTATTTGGGCATAAAATGTTCAAAAGGCCGAAATAGTGACTTTCATGCAGTATAAAAGATTATGAAACGTTACATCTTTTTTTTTAAATCGCTGCTGCGAAGTGTTTTTTTTTTAATGAGTAAGTGAGAGAATGCACCGTTCTTTGGCCAAACAGGATACGTTAGGTGCGCAAATGTCATTTCGTATATCCTTACTTTGAACGAGATGCCTATGACTTGCATATACGTAACAAATCCATACTAATCTCTTTAAAGACCTGCTCATTATAATACCTGATGGCTTATCGAATTCCCCATCACAGACAGTGCAAATACTTTGAAATGGGAAGCTGTAGAAAACACTCGCACTGCAGTATAAGCTGAGTTATAAATTCTGTGGAAAATGACAAAGTTTCAGAGCTGCTGCTGTTGACTCATCAACATCAAAAGCCATGTCCCTAAGATCCACTTCTATCTTCCGATTTGCTTTTAGGTCTTCCCAATGGTCATTTTCCAAAAGGTTCTTTTACCAAAATTAATGAACCTAACACCGACAGTGACCTGGATATAAACCATGATTCAGATGCAAATAATTTGTACTCTTCATAACAGGGCGTCGTTGTTTGCCGTATCTTGTCAAAGTTAATTCTATCAATTTTAAACACCTTTTCCTAAGAAAGCAGACGCTGTCTATTTACACAGTTTAGTGCATCTGCTGACTTAGATTTACTGTAAAAATGTTAATAACTTTTACTAAAATATTCTTTAAAAATGAACTTGTAGACAAACGGTGCTACGCCATGAAGACGGTTAAGGAAAGTGGAGATTCGTCAGCAACTGAGAGCAAGACTGCGGTGAACGATCGGTGTCCCGGGGTGTCAGCTTTGTGAGGAAGGAGCACCGGAAGGCGTGCGAGTGCCACGCAGGGAATGTCACCACGATTACTTGGACGTCATTATACTGAATTATCCAACACAATTTATATTATTTCAGCGTTTCCAAGATAATATGGTAAGCTAAACAGATGCCATTTTTAAGTTTACATAATAAACATATTTTAATGATTTAAAATTATTAAATATTAAGATATATAGAACTACAATTTTGACTTGTTTTTTATGGGTGTGAAACTTGGTCGCTGACATTGAGGGAGGAACGTAGGCTCAGGGTTTTTGAGAATAGGGTGTTGAGGAGAATATTTGAGCCTAAGAGGGACGAGGTAACAGAGGAGTAGAGAAAACTACATTATGAGGAGCTTAATCATCTCCACTCCTCACCCAATATTGTGCGGGTGATCAAATCGAGAAGAATGAGATGGGCAGGGCATGTAGCGTGTATGGGGGAGAGGAGAGGTGTATACAAGGTTTTGGTTGGGAAATCTGAGGGAAAGAGACCACTAGGAGGACCCAGGCGTAGATGGAAGAATAATATTAAAGGGCCGTCGCGGAGAAAATTCGTGAGTTGCGCATGAAGACTGAATTAAAGGTCCGTTAGATAAAGGTTAAGGTCGAGAAGACGGACGTTCAGTCAGTGCTGATTTCCTGATATAGCTTAAGCCTCATTATCCTGACAGAAGTAACACCTTCCCTGAAATGTATGAAACATACTTTGCTGATATGTCCGAGAATTTTAAACATTGGACGGGGACCTATGCCACGACCAGGCGGTTGCAGAATATTGGCCGAGGACAATTCTCTTTGCACATTATTCTACTAAGTCAAGGAAACTAAAATGGAATTGGTACACAGTAGGCATTATATAAGATATGCACTGCCAATAAATTACCTACAACCGTGTCGGGTTGATACATTTACGTCTCCGAGAGGGATATTCTAAAATCGAATAGCTTGGCGACTCTATTTTCTGTCTGCAAGCGGTGGCATGTAGGTAATCTGTGCTAGACGAACAGGAGCGTGGGTTAAAGTTTGTTGTCGGTTGGAGTACAGCTACAGGGTTACGTTCGTGTTCCCGACAATCGTTATGAGTGGTGCAATGAACTCCGTAACTGGTATAATATTCAGTGCAGAGGAACTGCAAGAATTGGTGCAGCGGTCTGTAGCTTGTTTTTGTGTTGAGAAGCGAGTCCGGCACATTGCATTGCTTCCACACAGTCTTCGCGATTTGAAGTCGGCTATTCACGGCACTCTCACTTCATATTAAAACGAGTTCGATGTTAGGTAAGGGCCTTCAAATATAAACAGTGAATTACAGATGGCAGTCCATACTGTACCAGACACTGTACTATGGGATAAATTGTCTCTATTAAAAACCGTATGTTGAGCTTGTAAAAGTACTGATAAATTAGCTTGTTATTCACCTTTTCTTTAAAAATGAGGGGAGGCGACGCCAGTGTGCCACTTCGCCCAAAATTGTTTTTTTTTTCCTCAGAAATTCTATGAAATTGACTTCAAAATACGTGTAACGCGTTTTGTGGTTGGGGCTGCATTAATTAGTGCAGAAGGAGTGCAGAATCTGGTTCCTGATTGTGAATAGGAAGTATATTAGGAAATTCAGTTTTGTTTTTCCGGTACATAATTGTTCTTTTGTGTCCTATACATCAGATATAGAAGCTGGGCAATTTATTTATTTTTTAATCTGTCAGTTAAGGCGTCTGGAAGTGGTTTGGTGACCACCATACCATTCACAAGTAGACATAGTAAGAAGGTCATTAATGTGATCCATTTTTACAAACTGTTTTTTGTCATTTTTCAATTAAGTATTTGTAATATGCATTGCAGTTTCAGTGGCTTTATTTTGGGCCACAAGAATATGAAGTTAGTCACAAACCTGGCAAAAATAATAAATGATCATCCTGCTTTGCATTTTGATATTGAAGCCGAATTTTACATTTTTCGACCAGCAGCAGCATGTACCTTATTTGGTTAGTAAATTGTCAGTTGTTTTCATTTTCTAGCCAGTGTATTATTGTGAATTTTGTAATTGGTTGTTAAAATGGAAATACCAACAATTCACTGCCTGTTGAATGATTTTACTAATATCTAGTGTGTCTAACATTAAGATAGACTGTTTTATTATACACTTAACACCTGACCAAAAGTTTTGTCTCGTTTCATGATATGAGCAAAAGTGCACAGATTTTCTCATTTGTAACTGCATAACTCATGGGTCTTACTGTTGATGTGTTGCAAGGCTAATTGTACTAGGTAATGCACTGTGTAGTTACGAATTAAGTACATGCATACCCCAAAGAACATCTCTTCGGTTAATGTTTCCTGGGTAGAACACATCTTGGTTTTTAATATGCTTATTTCATGGAACATACATGTCTCTCAGTATGTTTTTTTGGCTGATGTTAATATAGGAAAAATGTTTGTTAATGTTCCAAAAACTCAATACAACATTTTTAACAAACCAACATGCTTGCAAAATGTACGTGTTACTGCATACAAAGCAACTGTTTGATAACAAACTTATTCATTGTTTGGTGATCAGGAAGCAATGTTAACATGATAGTTTGTTACTTACATATAGGCATTTTACTGTGTTTTAGTTATGCTCTAGGACATTGGTTAGAGGTTTTGGGTTGATGTTATAATGTATTGTCACTTTTCCCATTTAAAATAATGGAAAATATGCTCCTGGTTAGTTTTGTCATGCAGAACATCTGATTTTCGGGAACAGAATACTGATGTTAAGCAGTAGGTAGTTGTATGTTGTTATCATGTCTTTGAATGTACAGAATATAACGTATAAGACACAACTTGTAGGTCAGACATCTATGAATGCTGAAACAAGCATATAAGAAGCCCACCCAGCAGCAGTAGTGGACACTTTCTATCGTTTGCAGAGTTATGTAGCACAAGTTCACTAACTTGCTTTAGTTTTGTTGGCTACCAGTTGTGATAATTCTATATTCAGCAACACACTTTTTTCACAAGAGGTGTATGTGTGGGGCAATTTATTTTTTATGGGTCAAGCATGGTTCCACTTGAGTGGATGCATTAATAGTCAAAGAAGTAGAATGTGGAGTGCTGAAAACTCATGTGCACTGCAAAAAATCGTCTGCATTTGTCAAAATCCGTTTCTTGTGTTTGGTGTCTCAAAAATGGAATGGGGTCCACTGTTCTTTGAAAAGACTGCGGGGGAGGACATTTTCAGTGTCTGCCGTTATTACACATTGCGACATTCTTGTTGTCTTTGAAACATAAAAATAAAATAAATGGTTTACAGTATTGGGTTGTGTTTTATATGGTACATCCTGCATACGTGTTTTAATGAGAAGTATAGTTTATAGTTATTACCATGAGTCAGTTTTTTAAGAAAAATTGTGACAATCTGATTTGCCCTTCATGAAACATGTAGCTTGTTTTGTATCAACATGAATGTACCTGACACCCTTTCCTGTAGACTGAATATCCTCTAACTTCATTCTGTAGTGTTTCTGGATTTCAGAACTTTGTCATATAATGTCTAAAACAATATATTTTGGAAATGATCAGGCGTCCATTGGTGCAGTTATTGAGCTTATTTCTTTCTCAATAACTTAAATTCATGGAGTCACACTTCTTTTATTGCGCAGGATACTTATGTGTAATCAAGTCAGACATTTCAAAATAAATGTTCGAATCACAGTACATCTGTATACAGAATGTAATTTCTGTTGTCTAATAGACATTTCTGATTTTTTGGTCAATTTTTATAGCTGTAGTGCTAGCTTGTGACATGTATGAACATACATCTTTCAGTGGGTTAACTGAAAATATTTTAATTTATGTTTAGGCATGGTAATCAAAAAAGATGTGGAGCACACTGTTTGCCTTGTCCACAAATGCTGCCATGTAGCTATTCCAAGGCCCACTGAGGAGACAGATGAAGAATGGCTTGGGACTTAGTGAACATAGGAGACCAAGTGACTTTCAGAGTGGAAGTATGTGACTTCACAAGAAGCCTTTCGTACATTCAGGGAAAACGAATAAATTTAAGGTATGCATTTGTATGATACAAATATATCATAGCAGTCAGGATCGCCGAGTCAGCAAAGTGAGTGGCTACAGGACACTATGTGGAAGGAGCATGGATTCCTGCCCTTGGAGCCTACTTGACCTCTTGTACAAAGGTGTTCAGGGGTTCTTCCTCAGAAGTAAAGCAGCGAAAATGTTACTGTGACCTGTCACTTCATTTGTTGCTGAAGTAAAGAATTTGTGAGTCTTTACCACTACCCTTCTCATAGGTCTTCATGGCATGCTGCTTATGCACAAGGCCAGCTTTCCTGCAAAAACCACATTTATACTTTGGATGACATTATACTGTTCTTTCTAATAGTATGAGCTGAACTTGATGTGATCTCAGGACTAAATTGCGCTGTTTACAGAGCTGTGATAATTATGATAGGGTTAATTATTTGGCCATTGCTTACAAAATATGAATTTGGTAAGTTCTGGAAAGTACAAGTGAAGTTCATGCCTTATACACCAAGAGGCCCACAATAAAATTAAATCAGCCAGTTCTTCAGTTAATTTGTGTTTTAATTTAATAGAATTGTTTTTATAGCAGCCAGACATGCTCCTTAAGCGTAAATGCCCTTGGACTGACTTTCCCTGCTTAAGTTTGCATAGAGCAATATATTGGACCTGACATGGCCATCATTTTGTATTCTAGGATTTAAGAAGGGCTGGCTTCCCCTTCCCTTTTCTGTGTTATGACTGTGGCTTCTTGCTCTGACTCCCTTATTAGTTGTCTGTGTACTCTTTGGTAATGTTAGAATAGAATAAAACAGAATAGAATACAAGAAGAACAGGCACAATAATGACCTGTGCACTTTTACCATAGTTGATCTTCGCAGGCCTTACGTTTGTGCTTTTAGCAGCCCTGCACTTTGAGCAAAGTACAGCATCCTCCTAACAGAGATTTCCTCTATGTTACCTGGTTTCATACAATGTTGACCCAGGTGTCTGAATCTTAATGTATCCATCCAAAGACTGACAATCAAAAAGCACGTTTGAGACTCTTTCAGGTGTGTTTGCATCTGTCACACTGGGGACTTTCAGCCCCAGTTTTGTAATGTCCTTTTAACCCTTTGATGCCGGAATTAAATCCCCCCCCCCAGCCACTTTAATGGCCATTCGGCTATTTAAAGGGCTCACTGCACGAAATATTTATATATGCGTTCAGCAGCTAAGCGTTAAGTGACAGTGTCCTGTTACACAGTCCTCTCATTCTACTCAAGCTGAGTAATTCTGCAGCCTTTTTAGCAGTGGGTCCTTTAAGGAAGCCCTCAGCTTGCCTTTTTGCCACAAATGGACTGCCAGTACTCTTCACATTTCTTATTTGATCAGCCCCTACTCACTTCTCTGGCAACCTTTGCAGATGTGCCCAGGGCAGGCTCAGGTCCCATAAGTGGATGTGAGGAGGCTTGTCTAGCCATTACCATTAATAAGCATGTTTGGCACCCTTATCAGTCGAATGCTGTTATGTTCTGCCAGTTTCATCAGTCCCACACTAACTTAAGAGTTCATCTGGAAATTAAATGCCTTAGTGGCTGCTTGACTATCAGAGATAATGTGTTCCTATCTTTGTAGCCCTTTTCTATATTCTCCACTATGCATCCCATAATGGCATGTATTTCCACCTAGAATACCATGGTGTGTAGCCCAAGAAAGAAGGTATGTCCCATTTCTACTTCCATTTATACACCCAGGTAGCTGTAATCTTTGACCTGTCTGTAGACCAAACCAGGCCCGTTTTGTTGTCTGGAAGGTTTTGCAAATGATACTGGCCTTAAACAGTACGGCAGTCAGTCAAGTTTCCTCACTGTAGAATTAATCAGAATTATGCACCATGATCATTAGTTGTGCATTTATCAATCTACAGTTCTTGCTAATATCATGATATCATCATCATCATGTTCCTGAAGGGTTAGGTGTGTTCCTGTTCCTTGATCCTCAAGATGAAGTTGGTCCCTCCATCTCTCCCTCAGTCGTCCTATGTTCCTTCGTCCTTTTGGTTTATATTGTAGTGCTTGTTTTGGTAGTCTGTTTGTGTCCATCCTCTGTACATGTTGTAGCCACTTCTTCTGGTACTGTTTTATTTCCTTTACTATGTTCTGTACTCCCGTTTTTTGCCTAATACATTGATTCTTTTCTTTATCTAGTTTTGTTATTCCAAATAAATGTCTCAAAAATTTCATCTGTGCTGCTTCTAAACGTTGTTCCTCTCTTTTCTTCAGTACCCAAGCTTCACTTCCAAATTTCAATG
>Ga0123352_10007591_pt1 | contig 16755 bp, 6 predicted proteins | sample TergutLab28metaG_FD_89700 | JGI IMG/M metagenome (GOLD analysis project Ga0123352, IMG submission 89700) | Labiotermes labralis P1 segment gut microbial communities from Petit-Saut dam, French Guiana - Lab288 P1 | ecosystem: Host-associated > Arthropoda: Insects > Digestive system > Gut ... | reverse complement strand
GCCTCGTGAATGTGGAGGCCCTGGCCCAGCGGGGAGGGGGGGCTGTTGCGCCAAAAAATATGTTTATCTGTAGCTTATATGGATGCAAAACTTACTAAAATGGTAAAGGTAAAATTGTCTCTACACACTCCAAAGAGGAATACAGAGGGAATATTAGCGACGGCTTCAATAATTCGGTTTTTATGGTACCGAATGATGGGATGGCAGTGGATTTTAAATCGGAAAAATGAACAGAAGAACTCCTGCGACCTATTATAAGATAGCATCCCGAAATTTGCCAGAAAGGGCAGAGAGAAACTACGAAAAACTTGTCAGTATAGTCAGTGTTCTGTGCGAGATTCGAAAGGGGCACATTCCGATCACAAACTTTACAGCTGGCACCAAACTGTTCTGCTTTAACTTACTGAGTCAGTCCGTCGTCAGTGCAGGGGATTAGTCAGTGGCTACCTTGTTCTGACGCAACTACGTTCCACAGTCTAATTGATTTCTCATTTCCATCGATTCAGTGGACCCTCTCACCCCCGTCTAAGCTAGAAATAATGATGAATCCCTTTCGAGAGGGAGGGAGAAGGAGGGGTCCTGTTCATGTTGAATTTACAGCATCGAATGTGTACGGGATGGAAGGACTATTAGACAAGAAAGCTATGTGTCTTGCAGGCACTCGACCTATCTGGCTTTCCACATCACCGCTTTACCGTCTTCCCGTGTACCAGGGGTGTACATACATCAGCTACTCGCATTCAGTTTTTGTATACCTCCATCCCTAAATTAAGTTTTATGTATGGTGCTGGAGAAGGCTGGACAAGATCAGTTGGAATGATCGTGTGAAACATTAAGAATTATTAATCATTACATGCAGGCAAGGAGAATAAGAACATCCTACATACAATAAAACGAGGGAAAGCTAACTGGATTAATCATATCTTGCGTAGAACATGTCTCTAAAAACGTCATCGAAGGAAAGATATTAAAGGAGAGAGGATGAGAAAGAAGATGTAAGCAGCTAATGGATGACTTTAAGGAAAAAGTAAAAATTGGAACTTGGAAGGGAAGAACTAGATCACACTCTCTGGAGAACTCGTTTTGGAAAGGGCTATGGGCCTGCCGTAAGATAGGCCACGAAATGAACTACTAAATTATTAGTGTTCTAGTGTTACTTTCGATCAAGGAAGTGAGCTCAGCTTGTAACATAAATAGAAAATTCGAATTTCGTAAAGAAGAATAGCAGACCCCCTGTAGAAAACTTGAGAAGAGAGCACGTAGAAATAAAATATTAAAATTATTCCAAAATATTCAGGGTGTGGTGCGGTGGTCTGGCTGAATGTGGCAGAACACAGGAACTTACGGCGGTCTGTTACGAGCACCGTAACCAACATTCAGGAACCATAACACACGGAAAAATGAGTGACTAGCTAAGCACCAAACAGCGTATCTTTCCGTGGAATATCCCTTGTAATACACACACTAATCTGTGACGTAAGGACAATCGCCACTACGTCTGATGGTGTCCTTTTGTATAATTTATTGCGACCAGTCATTAGAGTATATCCGTTATTTGCAGTTGAGAAATCCACTTTTACGACATAAGAAGGTTAATAAACCGACTCTAGATACAAATAAGAGATACACCAGGCTTGTACTAAAATATATTAATGGAATAATCCAATCCTTACGATCTGAAAGGGTAGCATCAGCCGAGCTAAAAAGGGTTCGAAAGGAACAATTTAATGTCTAACTGAAATAGGATCCGAAATGTAGAATTTTAATTTCGCGACGCAGTTCTTTGTCACTTTTTTAAATCTTTCTATCGCCACTTAGTGTTTACTATAATGTAATAATGTGGGCCCGGTAGCTCAGTCGGTGTAGTGACTGACTACGGGCTGGACGGTCCGGGATCGAATCCCGGTGGGGACGAGATATTCCGCCGGTCCAGACCGGCTCTGGGGCCCACCCAGCCTCCTGTAAAATGGGTACCGGGTCTTTCCCGGGGGTGAAGTGTGGCCGGGGCGTGCTGCTAGTGCCGCGGTCATGGAAGAGTAGAGCTATACCTCTACCCACCCTCTGGGCCACACCGGGCCTGTAACGGGATCACTTTACCTTTATAATATAATAATACGAAACAAGTGTATTATAACACTCGTAACTGTTAAGACAACTTTCGCTTTCGTTGTTGATTGCTTTTTAAATACGCCAAAACATGTCGCCAAAATCATAAAGAAAGACGCCATCACACGTGGTTGTGACTGACAGCAGAAGTGTTTCTACTTCAGAATATATATTTTTAATTGCAATATTACAAGCAATTTACATATAAATGTGACACACTTCACTCCAACTAGTGTATACTTAACGCCTATCACTATCTACAGAACTCTCGCATAATGCCCTATTACTCTTCGCACACACAGCTCAGTGCTGCGTTTTATAATTGATACAGCACTTAAAATAATTTGTATGAACACAAAGTGTGTATTCATTTTAATAGGAATAAGTAACGCCGATTCCAGTGGGCCGATCTCTTGCTGGGATTGCAGGTTCGAATCCCGCCGGCTGTATAAGATTTGTGTCTTGTGACTGCTGTGTGCTGTCAAGCAGGAGTCCCTGCGTCAGGCAGATCTCTCGTCCAGCAGAGTTCTACCGAGTGTGGTGAGTCTGAGTACGATCGCGAAGCCTCGATAACGAGGTAGTCCTGGCCCACTAGGGGCTGTTGCGTCATGAGAAAACGTTACAATACGTGGGCCTTACATTTATCCGATCACGTGTTAGCATCGGCTAACTTTCTATCAGCTCTCTATAAAATTTTATCCGTTTAGTCTTTACTACAGAAACGGGAAATTTGAGGGTTGTTTGACCGTGCATCTTTCTCATGAAATAAAGTGAAATGCCAACTTAATGCAATTAGGTAATTTCATTGATGTATTCTTAGCTCGACATCACCACCCATCCAAAAACTCAGTGCAGAAAACCATATGCTGAAACTCAACATCTAATGCTCCTGATGATGGTCGTATGTACCCGAAACATGTCGAGCTAAGAATACATCAATAAAATTAACTAGTTGCTTCAAGTTGGCATTTCACTTTATTTCATAGAAATGGGAACATTCGAATATTCCAGCGTATGTGTGTATAAACGGGTGGTATCTTGACGAAGGATTCTTTTGCTCTGTAAAGGGAAGAGCTGCTCAGATAAAGAAGCCACAAATCACAGCAATGCAGGCAGCACACAAAATTCTGAGTTGCATATTATACAAAATGGTAAAACAGCAATACACAAGTTTTCCAAATATCGATGTAACTGGAACAACTGGAAACAGAAAATTAGTTATCGTCCATCCGATCGATAAACTACGGATGACGAATGGACTAGGTGTGTGGTGCATTCTGAGTAAATTATACTCAGAGGACACCAAAATGAAAACGGGCGAAAAGTGGATTAAGTTCTGTTTGCGTCCGCCCAACCTTTATGAAATGTGTCAGACCTGTAGGACATGACAAAGTTACAACCATGAACATGTAGTATGGTGACAAGAACTGACGGCTCAGAGTAACCGCTGAAGCCAATCAGGTTACAAGGAAATTGCAGAGAGTTATTTTACGTAGGTCAATAAACTGCCTTACCACTGTCACCAATTTAGCACACTCCATGCCACCAAATTCTATTTCGCAACGTGCCATTGTGTATACAGCATATACAAAGTCAGTATAAATGTAATGGTTTAATACTTACTTACTTACTCCATGGAGCAGAGTCATTCTTGAGAAGCTAACTGGTTCTCAGCTAGTCAAGAAATTCCCCGCATTTCATGGAACACGAAAGTTCATTGCCACATTCACAAGTGTCCGCCACCTGACCCTATCCTGAGCCAGCTAGATCTAGTCCACACTTCCACATCCCACTCCCTGAAATTCCATCTTCATATTTTCCTCCCATCTACGTCTGAGTCTCCCAAGTGGTTTCTTTCCCTCAGGTAACCACACCAAAACCATGTGTACGCCTCTTCTCTCCTCCATACGCGCCACATGCCCCGCCCGTCTCATTCTTCTCGATTTTATCACCCGAAAAATATTGGGTGAGGAGTACAGATCATTAAGCTCCTCATTATGTAGTTTTCTCCACTCTCTTGTCACTTCGTCCCTCTTAGGCCCAAATATTCTCCTCAACACCCTATTCTCAGACACTCTCAGCTTACGTTCCTCCATCAATATGAGTGACCAAGTTTCACACCCATGCAAAACAACAGGCAAAATTATAGTTCTGTGTCATGTTGCTAAACAGTCAAAGAATTGTATGATTACAAGTAGAGTACGGGTCAGAAATACAAACCTACAGAATACCGAGGGCTGCAACAGCCAACACCACGTACATGAATATAATGCTAGAACAAAAATATATCTTGCCATCGGACTTACGTGGAGTTAATACAGCTACATTACACTGCAAGCTGATAAAGACTATGAGGAAATTATCACCAAATTACCTTACTTTATAAGAATAATATTTGGTGCTACTTCACTTTATCGCATACCAAGGTAACAGTGTTCGATATCTGTGCAAGGTTTATCGACATACAGATATAATAAACTACAATTTTCAAGCATTACACTCTCCATCACCCCTAACCGAAATTTACAATGGTCCATGTTCGAATTGTTCTGGAGAACTAAGTGGCCCATCACATTATTTTAAAGTGTATCGTGACTTATTTCGAAATTCATTGAGTGTAGGTAGACAGATAAACACAGAGGCATAACTTTGGATTTTCCACATGTAGTATGGAACCAAGTCAAGACCCAGGCGCAGATGGGAATATAATATTAAAATGCATCTTCAGGTAGTGGGACGGGGGGTCATGCACTGGATTAATCTGGCTTAGAAAAGAACAGTTGGGGGGCACTTCTAAACGCGGAAATAATACTTCGGGTTTCATCAAATTAGAGGAATTTCTTGACTAGCTCAGAACTAGTTAGCTTCTCAAGAATGTTTCTGCTCCATAGACTAAGTAAGTAAGGAAGTTAGTAAGAAATATGGAACCAAACCACAAACTACTCACCAATTTTTACGAAAAAGACTAAGCGTAATGAAATTAGCATTACGTTTAACAACAATCTGTCCTCTGCAAAATGTGCTTACAGACGCAGCCTTCCATTAGCACAGAGCGTCCCCAGCACGATATGTGCAGCTCACGTCCGACGCCAGTATCATTAGGGACCACAGATAAAAAGGCAACTGCTAATGTTTAAATAAACAAGACAATCAGATTTGCAACAGACTATACAACATGAAAATATGTTGCTCACGGCAAGGACGGTCTAATTTTAAGACTCTCCCCCCCCCCCCCCCCTTCAGAAGCCTTTTCACTTTTGCAGGAAAAAATTACCAATACAATTATAAACGATAGGGAACAACATCCCTCTATTTCAGGGTCATTTACTAGCACTACACAGCGTTAGTGATAGACAAAAAAATGAGAAAGGTATACTGATGGAATGATAAGAGACAGTGGAGACCAAAGTGTTCAGAGAAAACAACCCAATGTCAAAAACGGCACAGGTGCCTGAATGAGATCGAACTCGGGCTTCCGCAGTGAGACCCCGGCGAGTTACGAATAAAACGACAGCACGGCCCCTGTATTTTGGCGTTAATGTGCAGGGAAGCAACAACTTGGAAAATTTAGACATAGGTACTTGGGTAATAATTTTTAAAACGGAAAGACAAACTGGTGTAAACAGACGCGCAGGGCGCAGGACCCAGTGGAAGTGCTTACGGCAACGAAACTGTAGACTTAACGGAAGGAAACAAATTCTCCGACTAGCTGAACAACCAGCTTCTTATGATGAAAGAACTCAACCAAAACACATGTATTTATTTATTTTCCTAATGGCAAGTACATTGACTGTTTATCATTGACCTATGCGACCAGTAAAAGTAAAAGCAAAGCGTTAAAATTACAGTACAGATACTAAAAACATTCAAAGTAAATATGAAAGTCTTAAAGAGTAGTCACAAAAATAGTAATAGTAAAAAGACAAAGTCAATTTTCCATCATTTTTGTCCTGGCCTCCCAGTATCGCTCACACTCTGTCCTATTAAGCAGTGAGGTACACTGTCCTAGGTGGTTTCTGTCCATGGGTTCGCGGAGGCTGCATAGCATGCAGTAGGGGCCAGGGCGGATTCCAGTGCGGTGAAGATGTGCACCCAAGCAATCATGCCCAACGCACAGTCGAAATTCTGCAACTGCCTGTCTTCTAGGCCAGTCTGGTATCGTGGCTATTTCTTGTTTGCACAGTTTATGGGACAGTAATGTCTCTAGTTCATGTCTGTATACACTTTAGAACACCTCTTTTAAATGTGGTTTAATAGAGTGGTACGATGTTTCTCTAATATGTGTCCAAAACACATGTTTGAAACATACGCAACAGTACTGCGAATATCGGCAAAGTCAGGTTCATTATGCATCATGCAATAATGTAGCGCCGGTATAGCTTTGTTTAATATTTGGAGTTTTATTTAACAATGTATAAACATCGTGTCAGATATTATCAATGAGTAATAAACCTGCTTCATCCTGACTTGTCACATGACCAACAATGCATACTCTTCACCCCGCTCACGGGACTTCATGAATGAACAGCGCAGTATTTTAAAGGGCAATTCCACCGGGATTACACTTTTAATGTTGCGGTAATAAACCATGTTATCGAACTATAAATCTGTCTATGGTAATTTATGTACCACTTTATTCGTTTAGTCGTTTTCTAGGCCGGTATTCAGTTTTTCCCTGTGTCTCCACTTCCGTATTTCTCAATTTAACATGAAACACATCACATGAACGGTTTCACATACGGTGCTGTCATTGGTAGTGAGCAGATGTTGCTACTTTTAGCACCAGGTTTAAGTTCAGAAAATATACATTCCGTGATTCATTCAGACCTCGGAACAAGTACCTGTTTTTTGCCCTAATTAGCCCTAACTGATTCATAATTATAGCGGAGACGGAATGTTTTTGGTGTGCGATACAAACGGAATATATAAAATAAAATTCAGATTAATTTTCGTCTTTAAAAAGTTATAATTTTAGGTTATCCTTTATTTCTAATGGCGCAGTGGATGAGTACAGCAATTACTGTACTATTTTTAAGCTGACTTCCAAAATTTAAGATCAGGTAAATTGTATAATATTTATTGCCACCTACAGAGCAAACAGAATATCTCATTTTTAGTTTAGGTTCCTCTTTTTCCTATGCAAATTCCGATCAATGTTAGCTAATATGGAAAGACGTGGTGATTGTTATGCAGGCCGAAACTTTCGAACAGCTTCAGAATAAGCAAGTCACGCCCGAAGCCCAGATCACACTGTAGATAAATGCAGCGCGAAGACTGGCAGCAGAGTTATAGGAAGACATTTAGTCGTACCACTTGTCTTCTGGTAGCCGCTGTTTCCAGATCAGTTCTTTAGACGCACTGGTAGAGGGCTCCTCGAAGTGTATGTTATCACAGTTAACAGATATAATCACATTGGGCTAGGCAAAATAAGTCTGGTTAATATTGGCATCGTAAGAAAGGAGTGCTCGTGTCAAATACAACACAATATTACTAGTCGCAAGCAATGCAAATTATGTGTTAATCATTCGATAAGTCCGATATACAGTGGTGCCGATAAGTCCTTAGTCCGACCAAGAAGGAAACAAGCTCGGAAGCATGCCAGGGACGCGCACGATTTCAACAAAATCGAGACACGAGCTGTCAAGATGTTTTTTTTTTCCTGCAAGGCAAGGAGCCGAAGGAAATTCACGCCATTCTGACAGAAATATTAGCTTGTTTCCTTCCTGGTCGGGCTAAGGACTTATCAGCACTTCTGTAGTAGGCCGCAGCACAAGCCCACACCCTAATAATGACGGCAGTATCCTGACAAAAATTCAAGTGGTTGATCGGGAAGACACTGCTATTGTCCTTAATCCAACCAACATGAAGAGTGAGGGTGGTTTCACCCATCATATGTAGTGGACGTCCCTCGCAACTACACCCAGGATGGCGAGGGGGATCTACTGAAGGACACAGCTTTACGTGGCTTGACTCTGACCATGGTTCTAAAAAGTGATCTTTGTCACTCTTCTTCCACCAGTTCAGGATTATTTCCCCTTATTGTGGTTGAAGGTTGGTCCCTGCGTGTTCCACATTCTCTTTCTCATCTCTGGTTCTTACAGGCCAATTCCAAGCATAAATCGCCTACCATGCCTCAGGATGTAACACAACTGCTTGGGTAAAAGCAAAGAACCCTTTCCTTCCATCAAGGAAACCTTCAGCCACACTGGATTCAATTCCCGTCCATCTAAACGACTTTTCTCTCCCAAAAGCACTAATTGGCAGGTGGGTGGGTCAGCCGTCACCGATAACAGCCCTTGTTATGACGCCAACCCATCAACATAAGGAAACTCCCCATTTAAAATCTGTAAGGCACACTTTGCACAATGAGCTACGCTTTTCATGCTTGTGAATCCACAAATTCCAAAGGAATGTCGACGACTTGGACTTCGCGCAAGATACATTTTCAGGTAACTGGAATGTACATGCTTCTACAAGAAAGACGAAGGAGGTATGTTGCTTCGTGCACAGTGCTGCATCCAAACTACCATACTACTACACTACACAGTACGATAAACTTACATTATTAGACAATATGTTATGCTCGTGATGTTCATTATCTACGTCTTTATAAGTGGTGACAATATAACCTGTGACGTAACCATAACCTAAAATTGTCAGTCGTATTTTTAGATTCCCTAGCATATATTATAAAACTTGGTCCTTTCTTTCTTTTGTACTGAAAGAAAGTGAACTTTCAAGCTTTTTTATTTCTAATATGAGACTTTACTTATTTTATTTCCCAATTTCTGTAGTGTAACTACTCCAGGCTACTGCAGTGCCTCAAAAAGCAGGGTGCGGCAGTCTGCTACATCACACTGCCTCAGTACATGCTGCTATCTATCATCGTTATGAAATCTGAAGTAAAGATGATGACTTGGTAATTACGATAATGATGATGATTACTATGATTATGATAATAATAATAATAATAATAATGATGTAACGGTTTGGCCCCAATATGTAGTGACCCATCTATAGGCTTTCCCCAGGAAGCAATGTTCAGAAGTCAAAATATACACACAAACGTTATGTCCTCTACCGCTGACGTTCAAGGAGTAAATAATGGCATTCCACTCACTTGGGTTCTTCACCCAAAAATTTCCGAATTTCAGCACCGAGATATAATTGCTGTCACTTGTTACTGACACGGCTGAGTAACGTTACAAGCAAGTAAAATGGTTTAGAAAATGCGGAATTCAATAAGGAGTAGAACAGGTTATGTACGGGAAAGACCGGCTTTTTTGAGAATCCGTCCTTAGACATTTAAGTAAAATTCCACTGTGCCAAACTTTACGAAAGTTTATACAGTTTGACAATGTTTCAATGGCGTGCAACATAAAATTTGATCAGAATAAGTGAGACTCTTCTACGGCTAAAAGAAACTAAACGGAAATTCCATATGCTAAAGACGAAGGGAAAACAGGAATTTGGCAAAAAATGGGTTTAATATTTCTAGACAAAATTTTTGTACACACATTGTTTACGAGGGGGTGCTGATAAGTCCTTAACCCGACCTACTTCCGAACGTCGTAGGACGGAATCGATAGTGTCTTTGGAAAGAGGGGTCTGTTCATGTGCCGAATTGTAAGTCCTTTCTTGTTAGAGTGGCTGAAAGAAAGCACGTCAGGCTACGCGCGCGATTTCAACAACATGGAGATGCAACCTGTCATTAGGTTTTTTCCCCCCTGCAAGGCAAGGCGCCCAAGGAAATTCACGCCATTTTGACAGAAACATTAAGGGAATATGCACCATCGTATGCCACCGTCACAAGCTGGGTGACCCAGTGTAAACGTGGTAATTTTGCCACCTGTGATGCGCCTCGTCCTGGACGACACAAAACAGCGACCACTCCGGACATTATTGATCAAATTCACGAGCTAATCTTGGAAGACCGCCGAATTTCAGCTAAATCAATAGCTGAGCAACTGAGCATCTAACCTGAGCGGGACGGGTCCATCATTCATGAAGATTTGGACATGCGGAAGCTCTCCGCGAAGTGGGTCCCGAATTGCATGAACGTGGATCAAAAAAGTCAACGGTGTCAGTCGTCTGAGCAACATTTGGGATTTTTTCGGCGCGATCCAAATGATTTGCTGTCGCGATTGCTGACCATGGACGAAACCTGGTTATACCACTATGAACCGGAGACAAAGCAACAATCAATGGGGTGGCGGCATAGCGGCTCAACCCGCTCCCAAAAATTCAGAGTGCAAAACTCCGCTGGAAAATTTCTCGCCTCGATTTTTTGGGGTAAGACGGCATTCTCCGCATTGATTATCTTCCAAAGGGCCAAACTATCAACGCGGAATATTAATCATCTCTACTGGTGCAATTGAAGGACTTTTGAAGGAAAAACGTCGCGGGAAGTTCACCAAGGGGGTCTTTTTCTTGCACGACATTGCCCCGGCTCACCGGACACTTGCAACCCAGAAGTAACTGACCTACCTGGGCTTCCATGTCTTGATCACACACTCTATTCTCTGGATCTGACCCCGTCGGACTACCATCTGTTCCCTGGACTGAAAAACAATTGAAAGGTCACCGCATTTCGTCCGACGCGGAGGTCATTGCTGTCGCGGAGACCTGGTTGGACGGACAACCTTCTGAATTATTTTTAGTCGCTTGCAAAAGTTAGAGCAAAGGGCTAAGAAGCGTATTGAGCTTCGTGGGGAATACGTTGAATAAATCGCGAGTTTGGTCGCTGTAGCTTGTCTCCTTCCTGGTAGGGCTAAGGACTTATCAGCACCCCTCGTGTGTGTGTGTGTGTGTGTGTGTGTATGTATGTATATATATATATAGCTATTGACGCTGGAGGTGTGCGTAAAAACGCGTGCAGAACCACATGCGAGGTTTTGCTATAGGAATGAAATGGACGACAAATATTAGTAACGCTCTCCAAAAACACATGTCAGAAGCGTCCTCTCAGTTAAACAGCTGTTCATTGGTTGTGAGATATTTAATGCGGGGAGACTGGCGTACGGTCAGATAAACATGGTGAACAAAACAGGCACGCTTTTCACAAATTTCATTTGTGAACGCGTTGAATAATACTTTCTATTCTCACGATACTTAATTTTCTGCGATGCAGGCAGGACATTTGAAAGGGTTAATGTTTATTATTTACTTATTTTCCTGTTTTGTGTAGGCCGGTGATGTTTCAATGTAGGCCTATATCATGACAAGAATCGAAAATGACGATGGGAGAGGGGGGCGGGGGTGAACATGTGATTTCACTATCCCGCTTTAGCCCATGGAAACCTCAAACTAAGTAACGCATTTTGGAGAATTGTGTAGAAGCTGACATTTCAAATGAGTTCTGTTTTAAGCTACTTTATGAACGCTCTGCGTCTCCTCTCTCATAGAATGAATGGGCATGATTTGCTCTATGGCAGTAAAATATCTCTTCTCTATTTTGTTTCTGAATTAAAGATTTTTTTCATGAAGAATATTACGTTGGTCTGATTGAGATTGAAAATTAATTTAATTAAATATTGATTTATTGCTCGATATTTACTGTACGGTCTTCGTTACGTTCAAAAATAAACTTTCTGGAATAAATTACATTCGAGGAATAAAAGAAAATTTGGGCTTAAATAAAATAATGTTTCTAAATTAATTACTCTCCCTCGAAACAAACGAATGACACATAAAATGACTTCGCAATCTACGTCATGCTAATGTCGACGATATGTACAACTGTACAACATAAATTATGCCAGTGTAATACTGACAGTCGACTAAATACTGACTGTACATAACTCCATGGTGCGTGTCTTTCTATGCAGTTAAAGGATGAAGATTATGTTAAAAACTTAAGTAATTCAATGGAGCAAATGAACTACGTCCAACGTAGTAAAGCTTTCTTGTTTTGTTCGTACAACACAGAAGACACAAAGTTAAGAATTTAAAACATTACAGCTAAAGCAGCATTGAAATTTGGAAGTGAAGCTTGGGTACTGAAGAAAAGAGAGGAACAACGCTTAGAAGCAGCACAGAATAAATTTTTGAGACACTTACTTGGAATAACAAAACTAGATAAAGAAAAGAATCAATGTATTAGGCCAAAAACGGGAGCACAGAATATAGTAAGGAAAATAAAACAGTACCAGAAAAAGTGACTACAACATGTACAGAGGATGGGCACATACTACCAAAACAAGTACTACAATATAAACCAAAATGACAAAGGAACATAGGACGACCGAGGAACAGATGGACGGACCAACTTCATCTTGAGGATCAAGGAACAGGAAACACGTCTAACCCTCCAGGAACATGATGATGATGATGAACACAGAAGACTTTACTTACTGAGGATTTTTGTGTGTTCCACATGATTGCCATAGTCCATAAATATTATTTCCCTAAACACCATTAACTACAATGTCATTGTAAATGGTGTGTATTTTTGTTTTCTGTGAGATAACACAACTTATGAAGTTTATTCAACTGAATGTCAGGCTTCCAGGGGGTTAGACTTCTTTCCTTGTATCACAACCAAATATCCAACACAATAAAATTGTAAGAATATTTCATTTCAGCAACCACTAAACACAAGACATACCCCGCACTGTACAATGCAATGTTTTCGTAACGTCACTGAAACAGAATGACGCAGTTCTGACAACATCAAGACATAAAAATGCGGACTACAGAAAAAGCCACATTTCTCTTAGTGCTTCTTGGCCATACGCTAAACATGTCTGTTTGTTTGTAAATGCAATGTTTGTAGCAAGCCACAGCATAGGGCAGACGTGCACCTAGAGGAAGATATTTAGTCAAGTACGGGCTAAGAAGAAGGAAAAGAAGATGATGTTTTATGTTTGTGTGTGATAGGTATTGGGAGACGCGCACAACACCAGACTTACGCTGATGTGAAGAAAACGTGTCTGTTATGACAAACAAAATACGAATGCGTGGCACGTTCTTTCCTCAGAAGCAGCGTGGAAAAGTTCAACTGAAATAATACAAAACCTGTCTAATGTACTATGAACTAGTATATAACTCTTTCGGCTTAAAAATGATAAAACAGCTGAACTCCCGCTGCGAAAGACTTCCTGTAAAGTTTCATTTCCAGTTACCGTCGGCCGCTTACTTTCATTAATTATAACTTTTCTGTTAACATCACGTTCCCTCCAGTGCAGCTGTCCTCACCTCCATTCTTTCCGTTCATTTTGTAATTTCTCCTTGTTTGCCGCATTTTCCTTTGTAATGTCCTTCCGACTGTTTATAATAACTTTTCAAAATTCAAGTCACAAAATTTACTAACTTTTATGTCGCACATTAATCAAAGTTGCAGACCAAAATCCAGTCAAAACATAATGAAATATTTAGTTCTCATATCAGCTACATGTTTCCACCAAAGATGGTCATCATCAAGCTGGCCACAAGAAAGAAAATAAAAATATTTACACAGCTGTAATGTTTTTGAGATCTCAATGGCTTGCATGTTATTTTATACAAATATTTACCTCACCTAAGTCGATAGCCTTGGAAACAGTAACTCCCGCTCAAAATTCGAACATTATCTTCCAGAACATGCCGATTCTATGGCAATGTGGAAAATACGGAAATACTGCATTTCAACAAAAAGGGTACACGTATGGACACTATTCAAAACTTCTAGTGTATATATGCATATGTATACGTATATGTAAACATATGTGTGTATGTATATATATATATATATATTACGAAGAAGGAAACTGTAAATGATAATAGTATAGTCATAAATATACAGAACAACCAAACACAATAATCATAATGTTCGTCATCCCCGTTGTGTTCAATAAACCAACTAGAGTGGAGCGTACGTACTTGTCTAACACAGCTTTATTTGATGGTACATATATATATATATATATAGTATTTACTATATAAGGTACAACTACATGTTTCGTCACTTGACAATGTCCATCTTCAGGTTGAACGTGAAATACTTAGTAAGCAGTTATGCGGGGCTTATTATGGGCTGTATACAGTGGTACAGTACAGGAGGTGAGGTGGGCACGAGATCTTGTACGGGTCATGGAATTTGGGAGGTATGGGTACATGGGGGGACTCTGCTATTATATGTTATGGCTAAGTTAATATAGTTAGGTCTATGGTATCATATTATGTGCGTTGTACCACAGACCTAACTGTATTAACTTAGACGTAATATAAAATAACAGAGTCCCCTCATGTACCTACACCTCCCAAACTCCATGACCCATACAAGATCTCGTGCCAACCTCACCTCCTGTACTGTACCACTGTATACAGCCCATAATAAGCCCCGTATAGCTTCTTACTAAGTATTTCATGTACAACCTGAAGATGGCCACTGTCAAGTGCCGAAACATGTAGTTGTACCTTATGTAGTAAATACTATATATAACTCTACCATCAAATAAAGTTGTGTTAGACAGGTACATACACTGCACTCTAGTTAACCAAACGCAATTTTTGAAGCCATTCTTGTAGGTGAGGTTCGTATGACGTAAATCATACCCCATCCCTCCTCCTCTCAATCGATTCACACAAGCATGTTATACACCACCAAAGAGAGACATGCCACATCTATCTGTAACATATTACGTAAATCATGTTTCGGAATGATGCACTTTTAAATATACAAGAATTAGCGAGGATTAATATCGAAGAAAAATCATCCAATAATACTTGCAAACGTTTACCAACTCAAACACAAGTAAGTCTAATTCTGTTTCTGTTATTACCCAAATCAACTTATTCACCACGTTATTTTAACATACTTAAAATACAAATTACTTTTCTCTTATTTTCTTATCACTCAGGATTATAGTACGAAAAACAACGACCCATCTATTTCACCATTCTCCTCGAGAGAACGATAAACTCTTCACAGAAAGTATCTATAAAGAAGGGACCACTATAAACAGATATCCATAGACGGTCTCCAAAGTAGTGCCAAAATTCTTTCTATTTCAATACTTTTAGTCTCTGGTATTGTTTTAGCTTTACCCCTGTCTTTTAAAAATTTTCTAAATCTTACACTTTTCATTTCCTACCATTTTTATGCCGAAGAACTTCCACCTTTTCTATGTAGTATTTTTACATAATAACGTCTGTAAAGCACTGAGATACGAATCACATTGCAGTTGTGTATATAGTTTTCTTTCTTGTGGTAATTCTGATGATGATCATGTTTGGTCGAAACATGTAGCTGACCTCAGAATTAATACAGTGTTGTGTTTTGACAAGATTTAATCTGCATCTTTAATTAGCTATGAACATAACGAGGGTGAAGTGTCCAAAAAACAGATGTGTGTCAACTGGATCTTGTGGATGGCAACAATTTGAATATTTATACAAAGACGGAATAGTATAAAACTGGGTCTTAAAGAACTTTGGTTTAGGAAAATGCAATCGCCTTCAATCGCTCTGGGCAGGTGACAGCTCTTACACAGGCGACGAAGAGACTGCAGGGAATAAAGAGTCAAGTAATTTGGTCGTCGGAAGAGCGCCTATCAGTTTCTCAATAATTCTTTGAGCCACGGGTTGAATGATTATTTTTTTTAATCAGGTTTGAATATCAACCTGTGTATATTCAACAAATGGGGGGGGGGAAGATGCTACGAATTAAAATTTTATATTTGAGTTATTAGAATTATAACGGATTAAATATCATCAGCACAAATTATTATTACTGTTAAAAAGTTTAGTAGACCAACATGCTATGACCAATGTTGTTCATTTTCAGGCCACTAAAATTACGAACGTGTAGTATACGAATGCATTATTCAGAATTAAAATAATTGAGATGTTATTTTACATTTTTTAAAAAAAACGTGTTGCTCTGTCACTATCCCTGCTGTGCCAGTGACAGAGAAACACGTGCGCTTTGACATGTAAAAAGGTACGCAACACATCAATATAACACAAAACACTCCGTACACAAAAACCTTGTTTTTTTGTGCCACTACAGCCCTGATCAGACCTAGGCAGTTTCATTGTTCATGTTTCTACACCACATACAATTACACATACCCCCAGTAGGATTGCTCTAAATGAGAGATCAGTTGATGGTGCAGGTCACTACTGACACAATACACAACAAACACAAGACGAACATCCATGCCCTAAGCGGATTTCGAACCCGCGATCCCAGCAATCGAGTGCCCCCCCCCCCAGACTTATGCCTTTTACCGCAGGGCCACCGGTATCATCACACAAATTTACACCGAAATATTCTTATTCAGTAACAAATTCATGTTATAGAAACTTAGATTTTATGGCATTGCATACTTTCCTACGGCTTACCGTCGTAGCGTAGTGTGATGTAAGTACTTTCAATACCAAATATGTCACTTTATGCGCTAAACATCACATGATTTCCAAGCTTTCGAACATCTTATGCAGCTTGTGCTTGCCTTAAGTGAAATTGATGTACTGTGTATTGGTCGTAGGGGTAGTTGAGGTACTGGATTTGTTGTTTTGTTGTACTAGGTTTTGATGTACTGGGTAATGGGTTGTGGACTGGTTACTTGTGTGTACTGTGTGATGGGTATTGTTGTAATATGTGTATTGATGTGTCTACTTTAGATGCCGGACTGCTGGCTAGATGTCAGTGTTCGGAAGGTCCTG
>Ga0123352_10007590_pt1 | contig 16756 bp, 8 predicted proteins | sample TergutLab28metaG_FD_89700 | JGI IMG/M metagenome (GOLD analysis project Ga0123352, IMG submission 89700) | Labiotermes labralis P1 segment gut microbial communities from Petit-Saut dam, French Guiana - Lab288 P1 | ecosystem: Host-associated > Arthropoda: Insects > Digestive system > Gut ... | reverse complement strand
TATATACCATGTTTAAAATATTCAGTACATATATTTGTTGAATAAATATATAAAATGCAACTTTAGAGGTTAGCGGTGCGGTACGACCACTATAGTTGACATTAGGCGTCAAAAGGTTAATTGTTTGCTTCATGGCCTACTCGCAGAGTAAGAAATTCTGACACCCTTGTCACGCGTTTCGTTTCAGTAATTTTGTGCGGGTGAATTCACTTTAAAATCACGCAGCAGCCCACCAAAATACTGCTGCGAGACCATACATAAACATGAACAAATGATTGCTGAAATATTTCCCTTCCGGTGTTGTCTCCCGCCACGCTGTGACTCACGGACTTGTTGCTTCTTGTAGCGTGTTGCTTGTAGTTACTCGTTGCGAACAGAGATGGCATTAGCTTCTCAGAGCAAATGAAGTGATGCACTGTACATGATTTCACGTTCTCACAACGGCGTTGTTGAAGATTTAAGTTTTCTTGGATGTTACACCATGTCGATTTGTCTAGGACTGCTAGACCGTGGACTCTTTACCAGTCTACACGGGACAAAATCCCAAAAGATTCGGATTTTCAAGTTTTGGAGAATTGCGCGCCAGACGGATTTTATGTGTACGGGAAGCGATTGACAACCCGTAGTTATATTTAGGTTACAGATTTAGAAGATTTAAATTGAATATCCACAAAGTCTGTAATTTATGGTTTTACGGCTTATATGCGTAAATACGAGATGGAAGATCGCGGTTTCTTTTCCGTCAGGACCAGAAATATTTTAATTAATTGATATGTCCAGTCTTGAAGTTCTGCCTGTTCGAGACATTTTGATCACAATCCTAGGGGCTATGTTCATGGTATTTGCTTCTGTAGTAAATATTTTTGCTCCCTTTTCTAGAGGCCTAAGAGTGTCATTGTTGTTAGCGGCTTGGTTAATGTACAAGGCTAAAAATTTCACGACATTACTAATCGTACAGCGGATTTGAGAAAGAAGAAGAAAGCGACTTGGAAAAGACTAAGAATCCTCACTGTGATACAGCAGAGAAGTTACAGATATTCAATAAGTTTTGTGTTTTGCTAAAGGGGGGATGATTTCCGTAGGCCTATTGTGAGACATGGAACACTTTATCTTCCTCGCGAGTTTTTGCTTTCATTCTCCATTATTTTGTAAAACTGCCGCATTTTCTCATTTACTATAACTTAAAGTCATACCACATTTATAGGGGATTTATGATCCCCTCGTATGAAAGAGAGTCTTTGCTGACAATTAGGAAAGAAACATGTTTCGAAGAGTCGACAACTATTTCCTGCACCTGGGTTTAATTCCTTGTAGATTAGAGTTATTTCAGTGTCATAGGGGCATAACGACGACTAAAGACAAATTTTCGGAGGCAAATAGGGAAACTGGAAGCTTATTCAGAAAAGCTCGATATAATCTCGATTCCTGCGCGTCCCGCATTGCAGATATGACTGACGAAAGCATGAAAGCACGGTTTCGCATGACCATTTCAGTGACTGCTTCAGGGACCAAACTTCTCCCTCCGAGCGCTGCAGCCGATTGTGTTGTTGGGATAAGCCCGGTCGGTTTTTTGTTTTATAAGTTGTGAAATTTTTTTCATGGCACTGTGCACAAAGAACAAAATGGATTCAGAAGAGGAGGCTTAGTGATTGGTTTAGTCCCGTTTTTTCTTTCTTCTTTAACTGCTTTTTTTTTAGAAAATTTACTGCAACGTCATGCCATAGGAAGACACCTCATTATTTCACCTGTTAATAACCTACAAATAATAACATGACGGACGCACAAAATTTTGAGTTGAGGGCGGCTTCACACACTCTTAATTTAGAGCCTTGAAATTATGTGTGATAATAGATCTTCGACAAAATACAAATTTTTCAAAGTAATTTTTGTTGCAGAATGTGCACTGCCAATACGACGACCATGTACAATCTCTCTTAGCTTGGATGTTGCTTCGGCTGCCGTATCATTCGGCCAAATCTGCCTGAAGCTGCTGTCGTCGACCTCTTCTACGGCACTAGCAAAACCATGCCTTCTTCGTATGTCTCCAAGTGTCTTGTGGTGACATAACCTCCACCACTTACATGGCTATATACATTGTTTTACTGTCTCTTCTCTTCACCACATTGCTGTGCGATCCTGGGAAAGCTTAGCTGTTACATGCACGTTGCTGCTACGTACTCTTCCTTGTGGTCTGCACGGTTTCTTATTCAGTACGTTGGTTTCCTTTCTTTATCCACACTTTATGTGACGTCTGACTTTTTCTTGTTTGGTAGTGGTTTGCGTAATACAAGGTTCAGTCATACATTAAACCAGTGGTTCCAAAATTGTGTGCCGCGGAACCTTCGGGGCCGCAAAGTTATTACAAAATTGTTGTGAGCTTATTCCGACGCGGTGGTTCCCAAAATGTGTTCCGCGGGTTCTAAATAATCCGCGACCAGTTCCCACAGGATCCGTTGATACATTTCTATAGCGGCTGCTTTGAATTTTACTTACTTTCTAAATTAAAGGAAGAAAGTTTGTTAAAAATACTCATGGAACTTCTTCAATTGGCGATGTGTTTATTTCGTATGATTTTTAGAATATCTAATTAAGAGAAGTCCTGTACCCACAAAGCAAAGGGCAATTATTTTAAATTAGGACAGATCATTCAATGTGTTATTATGCATCCCACTTTGATGTATTAGTATCTTTTTAAGATCAGCTCTGAGATAAAAATTTTTACTTTTTGATGCTTATCATCTCGACACTCCATACTTACTTGAGTAAGATGTGAGGAATTTTTCGAAGACAAAACGCTTCCTGCGAGCAGACAAGTTTGGGAAAAACTGTTCTAACGACCACGAGAATTCACATAGCTCTGAAGCAAGTTTTGCTGCTCCAGCCAACCCTTGAGTTTCGTAAGTTATCTTCTGTTATTATTCTTCTTATTATTGTAATGAGTAAAATGCGAATTAACTTATGACGGTTCTAACAATATAGCAGTTTTATCATCACTTCTTTCCTCACTTAATGGGCCCCAGAAGTACAAGGGTTAGTTTAATATGTTAGGGTCCGCGAAATGTTTTAACTTAAGGGAACCACCACACAAGACCATTCACTACCCTCCTGCTTGTCTCACAGAACCGAATATGCATTATCCATTTCCCCGTGTCCGTCTGTCCGTTTGCGCCGCGGACACCGATTATGATTAAATTTGGTGCGATGACAGTAGTAAATTAACCTGGATTGGTTGCTTCAAAGCTATTGGTCAGTTGTGGGACAGTATTTCCATGTTTCTGGTTGTTGTCTGAAGGACTGTTAGTTGCGCAACTGGTCAGGAAATTTTTTCTGCTTTTTAATAAGAAGCACAGAGTTTACGTTGTCTTCCATATGAATTACCTTCCTCGGATAAAATTCCGAACCACGAGTTAAGCGCACAACCTCACTTTCTATTTTCCTGAAACTCATTAAAATATTCTTCCCACCTTCGGCTTGGTTACCAATTTATCCCTTTCCTCCAGGTCTTGTCATTAAAATTGTGTATGCCTAGCCATTTTCATCCCCTGTTCGCGAACGTCCTGTCTTGCCCATCTCGTGCTCATTGACTCTATCGCACTAATCGTCTAAAGTGGAGTGAAAATTATAAAATTATTCATTATGTAATTGTTGTCATGGGACCCAGTCACCTGTCAATAATTCAATTTTTCTTTGAGGATTACTGCATTTTGGGACGTGGCGACTTATCTCAACAATGTACCGTGTTTTTGGAGGAAGCGCCTACCATCGACGTCAGCGTGGAAGGAGATTTTGTTTGTTTGTGATCAGACATTAGACCCAGAAGAAAGACTTTGAAAGGAACTTCAGTAATAGGAAGACAGAAGTGTCTGACGTGTTTTTAATTTCCCTACAAGTCTTCTTGCAGTTCTAAGACATACGTTATCTTTGTTGTACCGGATTTTCATTTTGCCAAACTTCTTCTCTGCAGTGGGGTCGATAGGACGCATTCTTCGTCACAGACTCGTGTGGTAAAGCAGCTTAGAATATGAACACAACAGTGAAACTTAAACATTCCAAACATCTCAGTAGGCCATTTGTAGCAGAGAACTTCAACTAGAGAACTCTAGCAGCATATGCACGTAATTAATCTGTAGTGAGTTCAAGCTGATGTCTGCGTTTTGTACGTGATCCTGTTGTCTGTCTTACTTTGTGTTTTTTATTATTCGCTTGAAGTAACTGAGGTTTCAGCCAATTCTGTTTTCTTATTGCGACGCTGTTGGTTAAGTCACTGAGTTGGCTTGCAGGAGACCCAGCTTTTGGGAGAAACATGCTGTCACCGCTTTCGCGTTATAACTCTGAAGATGGAGGTAGTATGTCCCTCCGAAAAGTTGATCTTTACTTACCAGACCACACACTGAATGTTCGTCGCCCTGAAAACCTCACATCTGAACGCCCTCACATTCAGGGCACGTGATGTCTTGCGTGAATAGCACTAACATGCTTCGCTCAACAAAATGTCAGCTCTTTGTTATCACTGTCACCTCCAGGTGGAAACATTTCCATGACAACTATTAATGTGACTACCATGGGCCAGATAATCAGGATTTTATTCCCGATATATCTTCTCCATTTCATAACAGAACCGGTTCTAGTTCCCACTCGGCTTCCCAGGCATTTTTCTGGGGGGGGGGATTGACTGGTGTACTTTCAATTTATCTAGATGATAATTGTATCGGAATTAGATTGTATCGGAGTGAATTCAGACGAGGTACGTGTGAAGAAATAAAAAATATGTATTATTATATGCGCTACATCACACGTAAGTAATTTCGGAAATTTCAGTATCAGCCTATTGGGTCGAGTGATTTTTTGTTCATCGAAAATATATATTTATGTATTCCTGGATCACATAATCCATTATTTAATATTAAAATATTTCATTATGTTTTAGGGTAAAGAATTCAGCTTCCTTGGCGCATGTATATATTTGACGAAACAAAATATTTATGCCTATTGTTGCGCCTGTAATAAACTTCCAGACATTTTCATCGCAACTGTACGCGTTTACGTGCCTTTTAAGTTTTGAGTATTTCTGTACCCATGCAATGTCTAATCCTCTGCTTACTCTGATGCAACTCCGACCACAAACGTTTGAATGATTTAGTTATGTGTCTGTTTGACACTTGGAGATGGGGAGGACTTCCCAAGATGTATTGTTCCTTTCCAGTTGTTTAATTAAGTCTGATTTAGTTAGGTATAGGCTCTCTTCTTCCCACTCCCACGCTCTTTCTCCCAGAGTCCTGAAAGCACAGCATGGTCCTGAATTAGCTTCATACGATCTTTGCAGTAGCAGAACAAACACAGATGGGTGCTTAGCGGTGTAATTGTTGGGAGTTGGAGTTCTGCTTTGGATTTGAGACCGGCCTGACAGGACACGTTTTTGTAGCATGCTTTATCCTTTTCTCGCCTCTAACAGAGCCGAAACTGAAGTGTTTTAGTGATCACAGGCTTCACCGTCTTACTGTCCCGACGTTAAGTAGTAACATCTAATTCCTGGCCGGTGGTTGCTTCCATAAGAACCTGTATTACTCTCCTCGTCCAATGCAAGTGACCAGAGTCCGGGGTGGCAAAAGGCCAATAGCAGGAACAGCAGTAGCCCAGCGGTTCTGGCCTGTCTGGCTTGACAGAGCTATTAGCTCAACGCACTATGCTGTCGAAATGCGTACCGCAGGTTTCACTTCACCTAGATTCCCACTACTACCAACAGGGTTTTTTAAAAATTTTCTCTACTTACTTTTCGAAGTAAATATATTATTCCAAAATATTTCTTAATAGTTGTTTCATTTTTTCTTCTCTCTCTTCGATGATTATACAGAAGTGAAGGACAAAGATATGAGTTTAATTACGTACGCTGGCAATTGGATCAGTGGTAAGTAAGTTAATGTGAGTACAGAGCACTGGTGGAATGACACTCTTCACTAAAACGTGAAGTTTAGCCTGTAACCTGTCATAAAGGCCAGAGGGTGGAGAAGGGATATTCCTCTGCTCATTCACTTCCTCGGCTTTAGAAGGGAGTGGGTGGTCAAGCAGACGCCCCCTCCCATTTACCGCCAAGAAAGAGACCCAATTCGAACTGTACATGAAACGGGGTAGAGTTCGGGGCCGGCCTGGACGAAAACAGAAAATCTTGCCTTCAGAGGGGTTCGATCCCCGGACCGTCTAGCCTGTAGCGAGTCGCTGTAATGACAACTGTCTGCCGGCTGCCGTACTGTTCAGTGGTAGTCTTTAAATACCAAATAGGAGAAAATGGTTTTTAAATCTTTGTAGTTTACCTACCAAGTTTAAGTTTAGAGGGATTGAGTATTGTTGTTGAATGACACGACGACACTAACCGATCTATCGTTTGTAAACAACAAGTATTTTAATGAAAGAAACAACCCACGAATGAGAAAAGAAATGTGGTGAATGACTGATGACTGGAAATATAAATATATAAGAAGGCGTTAGGACATGCTCTTGACTCGGTGAAAGTCTTATAAAAGGACTTACGTCAGCACAAGGGCGAGACTGATGCATAATTTTTCACGTCCTGCTTGACGGGGAAATTAGAAGACAGCACATGTCACGTGCCGTTACTACTGTTCCTGTAAAGTGAGGTCAGTTTTCTAGATAGCGCTTCCGTGAAATTAGTTTAAGCTGTATGGGTCGGGTCCGACTTGACAGGAGGAGCATCCGACTCTTCCACCCGACTGAGCACTTGAAGAAGTTCGCATTGTACGTGTAAGAAGGCAGTACGCAAATCTGCCAGCACGTTGTTGCAGCATCGTGCTAGTAGGAGAACTGGAGTTGTGCAAGTGTCATTTTAGATCTGTGTTTGGAATTATTGCTTAACCTTTTGGCGCCGGAATTATTTTTTATTTTTATTTTAGCACACCCTGTATATAAAATGTGAAAAATACAGGAACCAAATACGTTAGAATTATGAAAAAAACTGCATTTTGAAGAGAAAAAACGGAGAGTATACACCATGTTTAAAATATTCAGTACATATATTTGTTAAATAATTACATAAAATGTAATTTTAGAGGTTAGCGGTGCGGTACGACCACTATAGTTGACATTAGGCGTCAAAAGGTTAATTAGCTCTTGGTATTCCAAGCGTTTCGGAGTTACCGCGCCGAGTTGTAAAATGCTGAGGAACATTTTTATGCTGCAAGTGCTGTAAGAGAGCAATTTCAGTCAGTGCATGTTGACTCCACCTGTAAATAAAGCTAATTTCCCTTTCTTTCCCCTTCCTACTTTATTTCTGTACACGTCCGTCCAATCATCCTTCCATTCAGCAGCAGAACGCTTCTTTGACGACTACGTGGTGACATTGCATATCTTCCTTTTGTCTTCTGTTTCCCTTCACCACCTTCCCTTTCTTTGTCTTGCCACTGTGTTTACACTTTGTTGGAAAAAGGGAACATGACCACTAAAAGTCGTCAGCTGTCACTTAATGCAGAAGCAGACCTTTTAATGAGGTCGGTGCTAGTTGCTCTATATCTTTGACAATTATCCTTAATATTTGCTCGTGTCTAAATCGAGAAGAATGAGATTGGTGGGACATGTAGCGCGTATGGGGAAGAGGAGAGTCGTATACCTTTTAATGAGGTCGGTGCTAGTTGCTCTATATCTTTGACAATTATTCTTAATATTTGTTCGTGTCTAAATCGAGAAGAATGAGATCGGTGGGACATGTAGCACGTATGAGGAAGAGGAGAGTCTTATACCTTTTAATGAGGTCGGTGTTAGTTGCTCTATATCTTTGACAATTATCCTTAATATTTGCTCGTGTCTAAATCGAGAAGAATGAGATTGGTGGGACATGTAGCGCGTATGAGGAAGAGGAGAGTCGTATACCTTTTAATGAGGTCGGTGTTAGTTGCTCTATATCTTTGACAATTATTCTTAATATTTGCTCTCGTCTAAATCGAGAAGAATGAGATTGGTGGGACATGTAGCGCGTATGAGGAAGAGGAGAGTCGTATACAAGGTTTTGCTGTGGAATTTTAAGGGAAAAAATTCACTTGGAAGAACCAGGCGTAGAGGGGAACATACTATTAAGTTGCATCTTCAGGAAGTGGGATGTGGGTTTATGGACTGGATCGAGCTGGCTCAGAATAGGGGCAGGTGGCGGGCACTTGTGAATGCGGTAATGAACCTTCGGGTTCCATAAAATGCAGGGAATTTCTTGACTAGCTGAAAACAGGCTAGCTTCTCAAGAAGGACCCTGCTCCATGGAGTAAGTAAGTAAGTCAGTTATTTGTTCGTGTGACTCAGCTGTCTCTTCATCGTTGTCTCCAACAGTTGATCGCTCTTTTCGATTTTGCCTGCTGATAAATTGATTTTCAAGCATTGTGATTTCCTGTAAATATGCAAGTGCATTTTGATAACGATTTAGATCGATAAAAGAATGTAAATAATGTCCGTCTGTTTGCACGTGTCTCTCAATGTTCCGCACATAGGAAGTCGGAATTGCGTATAGATATGACCATAGAGATTACTGCATGCGGGATGTGACGGCCTGTGTTTGTCAAATTATGTACTAACGTTTCAGAACAAACTGCTGCTTCCACAGTCAGACTGGATCTACCCTCAACGTCTCAGGTATCAAATATCAGAAAAGTCACAAAAAATAAAGCGAAATACGGCAGAAGTAACATTTGTGGCCTGAAACACGACAAGAAGGAAAAGTAACAAGAAAATACGATAACACAAGGCTGGAGATGGAGGTGGCACATCTCTTTGAAATGTCGGTGCATATCTACCAGAATACACGGCGTCAGATATCAGAAGACAACAATTTCCCACACACGTATGCCCTGTGTTTAAGATAAATGTCGTAGATGATTTTAATATGCTTTTCCTGTATGCTTGATAAATAATTCGTTTTAATTCATGTTCTAAGTTAGTTTAAAAATAGTAAGCGAATAGTACATGTAATGTCGTGGGCCGGGGTGTCATCAGTGCAACTAATAGTAGTAAGAGGAGTAGTAGCATAGTAATGAGTAATAATAATAATAGTAATAATCTAACGTGGAGAATAAATTTATACCAATCTAAACGTACACGTTCACTCTATAGCTTGCCTTGAAGGCATAGATGAGAAGTAGAGGTACAGGTTTACTCTTTCTTTAACCTCTGTGCTAGATGGGAGTGGGTGGTCAACACCAAACCCCGGCCACTTTAACTCAGGGAAAGACCCAGTACTCGTTGTACGGGAGGCTGGGTGGTCCCCAGGACCAATGTGGCCGGCGGCGGAAAACCTCTTCCCTTCCGAAGATCGAACTTCGAAACGTCTACCTGTATTGATTCACTCATCAGATAATAAATAAAAGTAATTTTTTTTTTAAATTCTTCCAGTTGTCTAGCTTATTTTAACTCCATTAACATAAAAAAAAATTAAGGTGATCAACGAACAGATTATTTCCCACTGCCTGTAAGTACTCCATTCCTGGAAGTGCGTTGTTTCTTGTCCTTTAAACGGCCACCTGCCCATGCAGGTTGCGAAAGAAGACAAACCAGACAGACATTACTTTGATGCTCGGATGTATGTCTTGTTCTTCGGACCGGTTCCTACCACTTGTAATGATGTTACAAGCAAGCATGTTCTCTAGGTGCATGTCCCAGTACTATGCAGCAGCAGCAGCAGCAGCAGCAGCAGCATTCTGCAGTCGCAGTTTAATCTTCTGTATGTCACTTCAGGTTATTAGACAGCTCGCAGTTGAGTGATGAGTTTGCAGTGTGGATAGACAAATATTATCCGGTATACAGTTATATTTCTCTCTTGGAGATTATGTTATGCATTTATTAGTGGAATTCAATACCGTATCATAGTTTAAGATGTAATATCAGTAACTGAACGTGCGTTTGAACAGTAGAGCACTAATTCAAAGAACGGGGTAGTTTGTATCAAGTAACTTGAGACGAATCTTTTTTGTGGTTGTAGTGTGACACTGTTTGTAATTCGCACTGTACAGATTCTATTACGAGGCGTGCTTGCTGAAGTGGATCGCCTGCGAACGGAATCGGTCTTGGCCTGATCGAAGTGCTTTCCTGGAATTGACGTGAGGGGAGTTAAGAAAATCGCGAAATAGGCCTACATCAGTCAGTTTAACTGCACAGCTTACGGACTAGACTACCGAGTTTCGAAACTTGTCAGTAGCTAGGGACTTTCTCCGAAACCTCCATATCGGCCGTGGGGTCCAACCAGCTTCTTACCCAACGGGTACCGGGTACCTTTTCTAAGGGAGTAAAGTGGCCGTGACATAAACAGTCGCCTCGATGTAGTGCCGAGGTTAGGAATGGGCATAGCTGTAATTCCACTGTCCCCAGTGCCCTGATGGCCTGTACAGAGACAACTGTACCTTTACCTTTTATTCACCAGAAATTCTAACCAGTTATCTCCAGAACACTAGTTTACAGCCTTACCGTTATACCACCGTCTTCGGGCAGCGTCCTTTAGAAGCTGATGGTTGTTGAGATCATGACCGAGGAAGTTTTTTCAGTCGGTATCGCCTTTGATTTGGATTCAGGAGTTTTCCGGTTTTAATCTCGTCCAGGGAAACGACTGTCGTAATATTTATTGTTTTATTTATTCTTTCCAGTAAAATTCCGGAATAGTTCCTGAATTAACTCATGGCATTTTCCTTTCAAATCCATTTTAGTTAATCATTTGACAAACATCCTATCACTCAACACTTTGTACTCTGATATACGGAAGACACTGTAAATTGTGCTGTGCATTAAGCAGTCCCATTACAGGCCTGGACAGGCCCAGAGGATTCCAGGAAGTTAAGGTTCCCAGATTTCTTGACAACGGCACAGGATGGTAATAGGTTGTCAGCCTTACGCACCGGCCGCTTTTTACCCCCAGGAAATACTCCTGGTACTCATTTCTGTTAGAGGCTGAGTGCCATCGGAAGGATTTTATGTCAAAGAAAAATCCACTGACACCAGCTGGGATCGAACCAGCGACCTTCCGATTTGTAGCACAGTAACTTAACCACTGTGCTACCGCGGTTGCTGTGTATAAACTGAAGCTGAATTCAACACCAAGTTTCCACCTTTTGTGGAATCCAAGATTTCACTGCGGTGTCCAGAGGAAACCACAACTTGCTCCTGTTTTGATTCTTATGAGTGTCTCAGTTATCGCCTTTATTTCGCCTTCTCCGAATAAAATTCTCAATTACCCAGACTCGTCAAAATATAATTTCCTGGAAAATATATAACATATATATTTGCACCTAAGTCAATACACATTGAAATTGTCTGTTTCCAACAAACAAAAATGCCGAATGAGTGACTATACATTACAACTTTGTGTATGTGTATGTTTAAATCCCAAATTAAACAACACTGTCTGTGCGGTGATCTGCAATTGCAGTGGAAAGATATCGGTTTTCCTAAAAGATATTCCGTCACTCCGTTAATGACGGCCGGTGTTATCCCTTTGTGTTTTGATGAATGGCATTTTCTAGGGAGTGGATAATCTACGTAATGAGTGAAATCTTCGATCTCGCGTTGGTTTCAGACACACGAATTGGTAGAGGCAGCGACAGTACTGCAGTTTCCTCGTGAGTTTTGAATAATTTAGCAAGTTATATCTTAACATTGTCCTTTCTCCCTGCCCGTGTTTCACTAAGGTATAGCAAGGTCTTGTGTGCCTTCCTCGTTCTGTTATGGCTCACAATAATACATATTGCAACGTAAAATAATACATTTTACGAAACACTTCAAATTCGTCTCCTTTCATTCCCTAATCCACCTGTAGTTTATTAGAGGAACTACTTTATTCCATACAAGTCTGCCATAGACTACGTCAGTATTTTTCTGATTTTTATTGAGTAGGACTTAGAGAATTTTATCTAACAATGAAATTAAAAGTCTGTATGAGAGCTCTTCACTCTATGGATGTAAAGGTAAAGTGATCCCGTTACAGGCCCGGTGTGGCCCTGAGGGTGAGTAGAGGTATAGCTCTACTCTTCCATGACCGCGGCACTAAAAGGGGGTGAGTGGTCAGCAGCACACCCCGGCCGCACTTTACCCCCGGGAAAGACCCGGTACCCATTTTACAGGAGGCTGGGTGGGTCCCAGTGCCGGTCTGGACGGGCGGAAAATCCCGGACCGTCCAACCCGTAGTCAGTCGCTATACCGACTGAGCTACCGGGCCCACACTCTATGGATGTACGCACGCAATTTAATTAATGAATATACATTTATAATAAATTTAACATAATATTTTTTTCGCCATTTACACCGCTGTAAAATAAAGTAGAAATAAATACGTTAGATTGAAGAAGGCAGCTGATCAGAGGAAAAAAAACTGGAAAGAAAAAAATTAGCTTAAGATTTAATTACATTCAAATCGGACTGGTGCAGATGAATTTGGCTTTCCTGCCTTGATTCTACTCAACCAGTAACGCAAGTCATGCTTTCATGTTCTTGTAATACATTTTTATAGTAGCTTGTGCGGCCTGATATCAGCTAAATATTGAAAAGTCTGTGAACTCTTATGGAAACGTCATTAATTGCCTTTATAAGACGAGCAATTAAAGTCAGGCAATATCAACAGAGATGTTTCGGATTTTATAAGAGATGTGGCCTCAAGCTTCAGGTATTCCTGTCCAAAAAAAAACTGTCATGCATGTTAGACGGACAGCGCCACCTTCTTGATGGCCTGTAGACTCGCGGCTCTCAAATCATTCCTTTCTCACGGCACACTTCTCATTAAAGTTGGCAACATTACGGGAGAGTCTGAAACTCGCGCATCCGAACACTATCTCCCTACTGCGTACTAAGAATGTGGAAGCAATATTATTTATAAATTTGTTTTGTCTGCTATAAGATCAAAACTTCGCCGTACTCTTTTGTGCAAGCCCTGTGATTATCACTTCTACAAACATTTTGTAATGGTGAGTGCAACGAAGAACCAGAGTGCGAATTGTATATTGTGGGTCCTTTATTAGGTTATTTGTTATGCGTCCTTCGCAAAAACTGCACAGAGCTACAGACCACATAACTCTATTGACTTCGGAATTTACAGTCTGTACCATAAGCTGTCGAAGGTACGTTTAACTTTTGGCGCCGGAATTATTTTTTTTTAATTTTAGCACACCCTGTGTATAAAATGTGAATAATACAGGAACCAAATACGTTAGAATTATGAAACAAACTGCATTTTGAAGAGAAAAAAACCGGAGAATAAACACCATGTTTAAAATATTCGGTACCTATATTTGTTGAATAAATATATAAAATGCAATTTTAGAGTTTAGCGGCGCGGTACGACAATTATAGTCTAAAGGTTAATATGACCTAACTCCTGTTTGACAATAAGCAGAATTCCAACTTTGCCGTTTTCATCATGTACGGTTTATCGCACTAAACATTTGCATGTAACCTAAAAAATATAGACCACTGGAGATGAAAAGTTTATTACAAACGTTGTTTGACATGCTGGATATTTAATGAAGTAGACACAAAAATATCCTTAGAGCTAAGCAGCTTGAATAACTTTGCAAAACGCGTGTTAAATGCAGAGTAACGGAAATGAATAAAGTATATCTGCTCGCTGCTGTCCTATGTGGGTCTCCAGTCACAATAATTAATAGTGGTGGAGACCCACATAGGACAGCAGCGAGCAGCCATACTTGAGCTGCACACCCCAGGATAGCGCACATCACAGATAACCCCCCCCGTGCCCCTTAAAAATAGCATATAACAAACATCACAGATGCTGAGATCTCACCATCGTGACATAATCATACCAATCTTGTAAAGCACTACCAACCATACTTACGGATGAAAACCTGATGATGGCCACATTAGGCCGAAACATGTAGTTTACTTCATCATTTATTAAAAATCTTTTTTAGATATTGTTGTGTTATTGACTGATACCCACAGCTATTGACTATGTTAGATATTTGCACATCCACTTATACACTGTGTAATATGAATGGTGATAGGATACAGTAAACAAAATGTTCATATCTCGCAAGGCAGTTTCAATTATTTTCTATACACATTGTGTACAAAATTTGTATCAGAGAATTCATTTCATGTTGTGAAGCAGGTGTAAATTTAAACACTTCCATTCAGTTCTTGAATCGGGGAAAAAAACCGAAAACGAAAGCCCATGAATCGTGTGAAATACCAAGTGACTTGTGTGCAAATATATTTACTTCCAATTGATAGACACTTTCCGACTGCTGCTGTCGTTTTATGGGTTCACGTGGACATTTTAAGTTAATATCCTGTGCCATATTAAGTTTGTTAACTTTGGCGAGACATATAAACAGGCAATGCAAGCAGGCTTAATGGGCATCAAAGCAAATGTAAATTATTGAAGAGGAAAGAATACAAAAATTTCCATCAACTCTCGCAAAATGGTATTTCGCCTAATAACGAATGTAATTATTATAATTAAAAGATAAAGGTAAAGCAGTCCCATTACAGGCCTGGACAGTCCCATAGGGTTCCAGGAAGTTAAGGCTCCCAGATCTCGTGACAAAGGCACACGATGGTGGTAAGGTTGTCAGCCTTACGCACCGGCCGCCTTTACCCCCAGGAAATACTACTGGTACTCATGTATGTTCGAGGCTGAGTCGACCCCAGGGCCATAGTGCGGTCGGAAGGATTTTATGTCAATAATAAATCCACTGACACCAGCTGGGATAGAGCCAGCGACCTTCTGATTAGTAGCACAGCACCTTAACCACTGTGCTACCGCGGTCCCCAATTATTATAATTATAATTTATTATTACTATTATTTATCAGTGTTATTTTATGCTGTGTCTATGTATTATTATTCTAATTGTAGGCTTATATTTGGGAGGTACCTGATTTGAATCTATTTCGGGTTACCAACTTTTTATGAGGGGGGGGGGGTTTGTTGTCCTTTTCCTGTGCCCCTCCAGGCTAGAGTTTATCTAGCTTTGCGCCAAAAAGAAACTTCGTACTTCAAGAATTTCTTTTCAGTCTGATTCTGCACTGTGTCACGTTACAGAGTCATTTATTCTAAACAGAATTTTTCATTCAGTAAAGAATCAGTCAACCAGCTGCAGCTTACGAAGGCCTGTGCTTAAGTTCTACAGCTTAAACTACTTCAACATCAAATTCATACATTTCAAACCTTCTCACTTGAGTGTCTCTCCTTTTCTTCATTTAGCGTTCCTCGTCTGCGGGTATGAGATTTACTGTAATCCTTCAGAACTGATACAAGTTTTAATCCGTAAATTTGAAATAAAGACTCACTGCATTACGTTACTTTGCAGGGTGTAGTGAATTGGTGTTGTTATAGCCAGCAAGGGGCAAGGTGAGCAATGTCTGTGTGGAGTAGCTGCGAGAAGCAAGGCCTGTGAGGTAAAAGCAAAGGCAAGCAATCTGACTAATGACAATAGGTAGTAGTGGAAGGGGTGGCTATAGGACGGCACTGTATGTGAGTTCGTCTCCGGGGAGGTTTTCGTGTTCCCCGCCTGGTACCCCCAAGGGGGTTTAACTCTAGTCCCGAGGAACGGAGATGTGCAAGTACTGTTACATGGAAGGAACTCTAGACCTCGGCCCAGCGCTGTTTCCCTTTGTTTGCTTACGGTTTGTTTGTAGGAATGCCTTCTCTCTGAGAGTGGGTTCCAGTTTCGGACATTAAAAACACACATTGTTGTAGCTAAAGTGAGAACGTATTCTGTGTCTACTTTTACCTGAATTAATCGACATAAATCCACATTAATCACTTAAGGTTTATCCTTTGCTAAACCACATGCTATTGTCTTGAACACGAATTCAGTGCATACGAAAAGTATGAATGTATCTCTGCTCGTTTTTCGGATGTAACCTGATCCTTCGTTTCCCTAATATTTTCTCTTTTTTTTTTTTTAAATATTTGTGTTCGCATTATCACTAACATCGGTGTGGTGAACCATCTGTACAGTCGAGACCATTGATACACTCAACTTCGAAATCGTCACTGGACACAACTGTAAAAGGAAGCAAAATTTACATGTAGCGTAATAAGACTATAATCTGTCCTCGTCGCTCAAGAGACGTTGCTTGTTACAATTCCATATAATGACATACTGTTTAAGAATCGGGGCTGCCAATTTATTAATTTGCCAATTAACACTTTAATTTGATTACTTTTCCTATAATATTTAGTGGTTAAATTTATTATTTGGCAGAAACATAATACTTCGTCTTAGGAAAGTATTTCAGATTTTTACTTTACATTTTCACATTGTATTAACCTTTGTTGCAGGTTATATAATGGTTTATTTTTATAATTCCAATAATTATACTTATGAGTTGAATTTGGCAGGCATTATTTTAAGATGTAACATATTATGAAGTCACTGTAACCTACACATGTAACTGTTTTCAAACACCAACTTGTTGCACTATCTATTTACAGATAAAACACACGCTAAAATACGTACGTTTATTCCATTAAATTCTTACTAAAACACTCCTACATGTTTCAATCCTTTCGGATCATCCTCAGAGAGTAAGCAGTACTTTTTTATGAAGTTATTGAGTCTTTCTATTGACGTTTTTGTATGAGGGCGGCATGCATGTGGCTGTGTAGGTTATGTTGTGTACGGTTTGACTGAACGTTGCCTGTTCCTTGTCGTACATAGCCTACACAGCCACATGCATGCCACCCTCATACAAAAACTTCAATAGAAAGACTCAATAACTTCATATAAAGGTACTGCTTACTCCCTGAGGATGATCCGAAAG
>Ga0123352_10007587_pt1 | contig 16758 bp, 11 predicted proteins | sample TergutLab28metaG_FD_89700 | JGI IMG/M metagenome (GOLD analysis project Ga0123352, IMG submission 89700) | Labiotermes labralis P1 segment gut microbial communities from Petit-Saut dam, French Guiana - Lab288 P1 | ecosystem: Host-associated > Arthropoda: Insects > Digestive system > Gut ... | reverse complement strand
CTCAGGCGGAATGGAGTCGATTTCCTGTTGGATCCTTTCCTTCAGATCCTCAAGAGATCGAGGACGATGTTTGAAAACCTTTTCCTTTAGGTATCCCCAAAGGAAAACGTCACACGGGCTTAAGTCTGGTGACCGTGCCGGCCACTCCATGTCTCTCCTTAAAGAGATCAAACGCCCAGGGAACATTTCCCTCAACACTCGGAGCGAACATCGTGCTGTGTGAGCTGTGCCCCCGTCCTGTTGAAACCACACATCTTCTGTATCCATATCGTCCAGTTTGGGGCGCAGAAAGGTCTCCAGCATTTCAACGTACCAGTCGGAGTTCACAGTTACTGTTGCACCACCTTCCTAAAAAAAGTACGGGCCATTCACACCAAATTCGGCAACTGCACACCAAACAGTTACACAAGGAGAGTTAAGCCGTCGTTCTTGGAGTTCACGAGGGTTACGTTCAGCCCAGTAGCGAAAATTCTGCTTGTTTACGGCTCCACTGAGGTGGAAGTGAGCGTCAACGCTCTCTGCGTCGCTAACGCAGAACGGTTGTTCTCATAATACGCTTCAACAACAAAGCCCAGATGTTCACCGGTCCAAACCATTATGGGTATTGACAACGGTAGAGGCTAACCAACCGCATGACACTACCCGCACCTCTCTACCCCCACTACAGCCCGCACAGTGCCCCTTCGAAAAGTTGGAGATCTTTATGCCCCACCCTGTAGTTATATGCATACGAAATACATACGTGCGTATGAAAAAATACGCTTAACAAAACGATGTGTTACGTTCAACACACATGCAAGAAACTTAACTTCCATAACGGAATGAAAACTACAATAACACTATCAAACACACACACCCATGCTACGTTATTGTCTTTCTCAATTGCATGAAACACACCAGGCCATGCATATATATATATATATATATAAAATGAAATCCGTAACAATAAAACGCTGTAGTTTACGTTACACATTTATAAGAAACTGCAGTTCCACAACAAAAACAAACCTTACCGCCACACAACGAAACAGATGACCCACGATAAATTAACGTACAGCTGTAACACAACTGCGCCGCATGGCTGCTCTGATCTTGAACATACAAAGTCAACGGCTAGGACTTGTGATAGGTTCCGGCCATGTTGTGGATCGCGACTTTGCTGATACCTGTTGTCATAGGTAGGAAATACCTGCCTTTCAATCCAGTCGTTGGTACCATAGATCGCGCATAGATGTAAATTTTTGTTGCCCATTCCGCCTATCCCAGTTTCTGGAGGCCGTTGACGGGTTACGTCTTTCAATGTCTTCTTACACGACGTCCTGCACACAGATTGGAAACTCGGTGGTAACGTAACATTACAGCGCCCCAAGTAACTGACGTCCTTAGGCAACCGGCGTGGCTTTGTGATATGCTCCTGGTGGTAGTTTTTCGAACTATGTAGCACGACATCGGTAAAGCTGTCTCGCACCATACCACAACCACACTTCGCCAACCCCCACTATTCGAAACGGTACTACACAAAATAAAACTTAAAATTTTTTACAAAACAACTACATACACTTATTAAGCAATATACCTTACCATTTTTCATTACAGTTCCTGCGTACACACTCCTGCTGAGATAAAAGTATAATGTAAAACAAGAGGGCTATCTATTTCCTAACTTACCCACACCTGTATAGTCGGTCTGCAGTGACCTTACTCACTTCAAAGTGACATACAGAGTGGCACATGACGTGCTAACATATTTATAACAATTAATTAGAACCACACTGTTTATTGAAACTTACTGATATTTCATGACAGTCTGCAGCAACACCAGTAAATATTTCTAGAGTTCAGTAAGGTCTCACATTTTGCTTGTAGCACATTGGTACTTCTATGCTGTGTGTAACAAGGGGCATTATATTTGGGAGATTTTTAGGTCTCAGTATTTTGTGTCATTCTGTATAAAACATCAACCATTACATAATATGTACAAAAGGTATTATTGACTGTTACCATCTGTGGATATACTTGAAAGAAGAATGATTGGGAGTATTGATTAATAAAGCAAATATTTGTGCTCTCATTAGCCTAAGATTGTTCACCGTTATGGATGAACAAATGGTGGTTATTGAGTGCCTGTGACCTGCACATTTAAAACATACAAGCTGCAAACTAAAATTATGATGTCATAGAGAGGTTGGGAATGTAACACATTCAAGTTAATGTTTGTATTTTCTGTAACTGCATGTACATAAACAACACAAACTAAACACTATGGAAGTCACCATGTTACAATAAATATAAATTGCCTGGAGTCCCAAAGGTTAGGATCATATTTTTAGGCTTGTTTCAGCACTGCTGCCACTATTTACAAAATAAATTCAATGGCCGGCCTTATTCACTGGATTGACAAATGATGAATCTGTGTTTGTTGTGATGTTTATGGCCCACTTTAATAAATGTGCTTGAAAACAAAATATTTATTAGAAACAGAGGTCCTGGAAATCAAACTCACCAACGGTTGTGTGAGGGGTCACAGAACAGAAATGCTGTAGAAGCAAAAATATGAACAGACTGAAATATGCATATTGTGATTATCTCATTTTAACACTGTGTACTCAGAGAGGTGTACACCAACATTATGGAAGAAATTTTTGCCTCCCTCTTCATAGTAGAGGAGATTTTTCTACACTGAACAAAGAGACATCAGTTTCCTCTGAAACTTTGGAAACCATGTACATGAACACACAGAATCATATTCCAGAACACAGAACACAAAGGTCTTGTAATTATTGAATAAATATGAATAATGAATAACATAAAGTGAAAAATTCTGCAAATTTTGACTCTATTTTATAATGTGGATATGCTGATATGCTGTTGTGGGAAATCAGGAAAGCTTATAAAGTTTTGGTTGGAAAATCTCAACATAAGATAACTCTTTGAAGGCCTAGACTTAGAAAGACACGTATTTTAAAATATAAGTAACTGAAGTCTGAACTTGATTTATGTGCCTGAAAACAAGGAAAGGTACTGGTTTCTTGTGAACATTCACGTTGCAAAAAGAGTGAGGAATTTATTGACTTGCTTAGTGCCTGTAAAATTCTCAAGAAGAACTCTACACCACATAAGGGGCTGGCTTGTAAGTTATGTTCTAGAATGGGAGATAATTATGACCGACATAGTCAGATCTACTAGTTTTAACCACTGACTCATATGCTCAGTTTTCAATTACCAGTTCATTTACTAGAGTACTTCCAGAAATAAGAAGGGTCTGTCAGACTATCCAGTGCATGTGTATACCTGTGTGTACCTGCTTCATAGCATCTGTCAAGGTCACTGTTGTCTGAGGGAATGTTTTCTGCCTGTACCTAATTTGTAGGTACCAGTTAGGCTGAACCACCCCTACTGCTGACAGATGCTGTTTAACGCTTATACTGAGAAACTATATCAGATATTAAGTAATTACAGTCATGAGCAAAAACATAATGGACTGTGACGCAGTGTAGTTTGGTATATGAATAGGAAAAATCTAAAGATACCTGCTCTCTTCATCTTCAGGGTCAAAGACATTCTTCTACAGTGAAAGTATAGGCAGACAGTCACTTCCTCCAAAACATTGATACCAATCTACCTAATACACAGTGTCATACCCCAAAAGACAGTAATTATGACAGTAGTGTTGTAACATTAAGTACTTGCTGCCTTTCTAAATGTATCTACAAGATGCCCTTACATTTGCTCTTTCCTGAATAACAAATGAAATGTGGAACATAACTGGCTTAGCAAATGTTGAACATCTAAAGCAGGCTTCAGGTAATTTATTTATTTTAGAACAATTTAGTATCATAGACTATAAAGCATCAAATTCTATCCTATAGGATGACTAGTGAATAATGAATTGAACAGGTTGTGTCAGATGGTTCTCAAGGCTTGATGAAACGTTTCTGGATCTACTCAAAATACTGTAAAAATAAATTAACAACATTCTATGCAGAGGGACAAATGAATACAGTCATATTAATACAACCACAAAAAGGGGGCCAAAATTCTTAGTCACGGAAAATCACAGCAATAATGAAGCCAAATCTCTGCCATCTGTTTCCTGCAGTACAGATGTGCCTCTGCAAGCTGTCTGTAGTTGTCTCAAAATACAAGGACATGAGTAACTTAGAACTGTGAGGTTTAAGTGTCTCATGATCGTACAAATCAAGATTATTGTCTTCTGAGATGTGATACTCTGCAGTTTGATATATATATGTACCAGAGTTTTCAGGGTATTGGAGGAGAGAGCTGTCTCAATCTTTAGGGATCAAGTAGCAAGCATATGACACAGTAGCGTAGTCCAGAAGATCATACTCTGTACTTTGTAACACATTCTGCCTAGTTTTAAATCTGCTGGCATCATGAGATGCAAGTTAAATGTTTTCATTAACAGTTAAGCAGTTCCGCTCTCTGAAGCGTATGATCATATGCTGTTCTTCGGTCTTCTTGACATTGTATTTACTGTAATAAATCGTTAATGTCAGCAAATGAAACTTTTAATGCCAACAAATGCAGGCTTATTCTAAACTGGAATTAGTGAATTCAGCTGTGAAAAACAGGACATGAGAGATTTTGTGTCCTCACAGCTGTGCTGCTGAAGACCAATATTTTCTGGGATGTGATGCTGTGTTGTTGGATGAATAGTGGCTAACAGTTTGAAACAGTGAGAAACACACCACTTAATTCTTCAAGTGTATGTTAATTTCTCCTTAGCTGATTTAATCAAATACATGACCAATTTCACATCTGTAGCAATTGAGACAAATATACATCATGTGACCTTAGCAACATTGCACATTCCAGATATTTATATTTCAAATTTTTACAAATAACCATTGCAATACACCATATCAGGCAAAATATACTTATTAGTCTATATTATGCCTACTCCAACATGACTTTATTCTTCAAGAACTACTGTAAGGGGATTACTAAATTATGCATAGAAATGTGTATAGGATGTATACTAGCATATAGTGATACTGGTATTATAAAACTTGTATAGCATACAAAGCACAAGACGTACAGTGAGTTAGCTCTAAGTGTATGATTCTTCTACACACTTTATGGGACTGGAAAACTTTCATCTTCTTTCCACAGCCGCAGAGATAAAAATTATTAATAACACAAGCAACAGATGTTTGCACACAAAATTTAAATAATGTGTGTTTATATATATATATATAATGTTAACTGTAGCAATTTTAACATTCTTTTGCCGCTCAAACCAACAACAACACAATTCAACCAACATCTCACTCACTCACTCACTCACTTGCTCACTCACTCATTCACATACTCACTCACTCACTCCCTCACTTTCTGTCTTTTCTGTCTCTCTTTCCCTCTGTCTCACATATACACACACACACATTCACTCATATACATATACATAATTTCTTAAATATAGAACCTGGCAAATATGAAGTGGTTGTTGTTTGTTTGTTTGTTTGTTTGTTTCTTTCTTTCTTTCTTTCTCTCTTTCCTTCTTTCTTTGTTCATCTTTGTTTTTGTTCCTGTTGCTGCTGCTGCTGCTGTTGTTACTATTGTTGTTACTTTGAACCATGCTGGACGATTAAATCTTAATTTCTTTGGTCGGGGGAGGGAGGCAGAAATGAGGCATTCTGTTCCCTTCTGCTACCTCTGACCTCCAGATCAGGAGCTTTGCAATATCAGGAGCCACTCACCCAACCACAATATTGCATCCCAGAAGACTTGAATCCTCATGTTAAATCTGTAAAGTTAGTGACATTTGACATTCTCACAGCAGTGGCTATGAACAATACTGTCTTCCTGGATGCAACAGAGAGTAATTTGGTAGATATTTATCAACAGTTTGGAGGAACATGTTGCCTCCATCTTCAGGATCCTGAAATTTTACCAGACTATATGGAATCACACAATCAAAAAGCTATTTTCTTCAAAGTCACTGCCATGAGAACCTCAGAAATCCCTGATATTGTCCATTCATAAGGTGGCTGTTCTTTTTTATCTCAAATCATAAACAAGTCCCACACATTTGCCAGACACCACCAAACTCACTTTGTCACATCTCTGTTCCTTCGTATCACAAGCTATTATGTAGCTGGGATTTTAATGATCAATTAATTTTGGTTGTCAAGTCTATATTTTCATATCCAGCTATAAATATACATTTAAGTGATGTTTCTGGCCAAGATATTAAAATAAATAACAGAGAATAAAACTGGGAAGGGTGAAAATCAGTTAAAATTATTATGTCATTGGTATAAAGCACAAATATTTCATGTCCACGTGGAGACAATTATGAGTTACTGTTTGCCACATATTGTTAAACATGCTGCTTTGCTCTGCAAAGTTATTTCACGGGGCTGTAAGGGTGCAGTCATAATGATGTGCAACAGGATAAAAAGCTGTTATGTGTCATACCAGAATATTGTGTCGTGTGTCTCCGTTGTGAGTTTCTGAAGTGCTCGTATTGGACATAGTGTATTTATGCTTTAAACTGTTGACGATAAGCAGGTAGTTAACACATGGCATAAGACATGATTCATCCGGCATAACATGAAGGACCTAATAGCAACACTTTTTATATTTACAAACCTCTTACTCTGAAAACCCATTCATATAGAGTTCAAAATAACTCTACCCGTAGTCACCACTTTGTGCATGTCTCTCTAAATTGAATATTGCCAAACACAACTATCCATCAGAAGCTTGCTGCCAATTTCAGGTCTTCTAAATTCCATATGAGGTATAACATTTTAAGAGCAAGTAATACCAACATGTTTTTGTCTTGGTATTGAAATTGAGTCTTAAGTTTTGGGAATTTTTTCGCTTTTGTGTGTCTTGCCTACACAAGAATGGGCAGAAGTGCATGATTTCATGAACTTAATTAATTTATTTATTCATTCATTCATTCATTCACTCACTCGCTCATTCATCATTCATTAATTCGTTCGTTCACTCACTCACTCATTCACTCTTTCCATTCATTCATTCATTCACTCATTCATTCACTCACTCACTCACTCATTCATTCATTCATAAGTTTACACATAAGAGATTTCAGTTTTAACATTCAGAGATGAAAGACAGGATTTTTTTACATCGAGAAGTGTGTTGTGTTAATTAATATGGCTCTTCAGATATTCAGTACATGTTATAACAATATTACAAGAAGTACACAGTCTGTATTTACTCTGCGAGTTACAGATGTGTAATCAGACAATATGTTAAGCTTTTTTACATGAATTAATAATATTACTACTAAATCTCTATAGAGGAAAAAGTTCACCCTATAACATGCCATGAAGGCACACAGGGGTAGGTAGAGGTACAGCTTACCCTTCATTTAAACTTGACATTAGATCGAGGTGGGTGATTTAACACTATGCTACAGCCGCTTTGCCCCTGGGAAGGAGGGCCACTCTGAATGGGTAAAGAAAATCTCGTGTTCACCGGGGTTCAAACCCTGACCGTTCAGCCCATAGCGAGTTACTGCACTAACTATGCCATCCCAGTCGCAATTAATTCTCTATACAAAGTAATTTAAAACTTCCTTATGGCAAGTTTGCATTTATTCACAGTTTTAATTTCATATATTTCCATTGTGTTTATTAAATAAATATATATATATATATACTTATTATAGTAACATAAAGATTCATGCTCTGATTCATTTGTCGTTACATTTGTTTCAGTGCTTTCCAACTGTAATAGCATTTTGCAAGTTCCAAAACTTCATGTCACACATTGTCTTTCTTCATCAAACATAATTTTTTTACATAATGATGCATATATATATATATATATATATATAGCCCTTGTATAGAGTAACTACAAATAATTAAACACATGTAACCCTATTATATGTAACATTTTTAAAATTTCTGAAATTATACATAACTTCTGAAATTACATTCTCCAATATTCTTACATATTATGCACAAATGCACACATTTTATACACTTTCAATGACAGCAATACATAAAATGTGATTTTCATAGCAGAAACTGACTTACAAAACACATTACATATGGAAAGCAGTGAAGATGGCTTACAAACCAAAATGTAACAACAAATAAATTTGGAAAGAAGTTCTGGGCCATGACATCACGTAGTTTGGTAGACAGGTACCAAAATTCTCAGTTCCTCTGCCCTCAAGTTACTTATCTAAAATGTTGGTATGTATTTACCAAATCACTTGGCATTGCATTCCAGAAGACAAGTAATCTAAAACTCACAGCTATGAGAAACTCAAATCTCATATATTGTGCCAGTATTGATGGGTAATGAAATATAACAGAGAAATGTGTATCCTAATTTCATATTACAGTGGTTTTGTTGATAATAACGAAAGAGCAGAATTTGCATGGAAGAACTTCACACATTACAGTGTTAACAATTAAGAAACACACATTTGTAAAAGGACAATACAGTGTCTTACTCAGCACAAAGTATGGACTAAAGGTTTTCATATTCACCCCTTGTGTTAGACTGAGACATACACCATTCGTTGTGGAAACAATGTCATTGGGTAATTCAACCTTCTCTATAATGTAAAAGTCTCACACTTATGTTGACTGTAAAGCTTTTACCTTGTATTACAATTTCGTTCTTCTGTTACATTTTAAACATACATCTGTTTCATATTACACTTTCCTGGGTTATAACACTGTTGACTGGAATGTGGCTGCCTGTGTATCATAGTAATGTACTGCCTCCATCTTCAAGGTTAGAACACTGGTAGCCATCTTTCAGATTACAATGCAGTGTCATAACGGAGAAGTGAACAGTATGAATATACACCACTGTGACAGCCTCAAATCTTACAAATCTGCAGTGTTCACAAAATTTTCAGAGGGTCAGTTCTCTCTGTGATAGTCAATGAAGAAACAGTATGAGCTATGTTTGGGTTGTTGTTTGTGACAAAGTACATTGACACACACTACTAGTGAATGTTTCAAAACTGAGGAGTATATTAGCCCAAGTAATGACACAAAATGATTTGGCCACAAAACACAATGTAAATTGTGAAACAGGACCCAGTGCTTTGGAGGAACATATTGCCCTTGTCAAAGTGAACACCAAGCTGGGAAAATAAAAAGGGAAAGTTGTCCCTAAACACCATAAAGGCCTAGATAGGAAGGTGAGGTACAGATCCACTCATTCTTAACTGCTTCACTAGATGGTCGTGAATGGTCAGCCTCACTACCCAGTCATATGCTCTCCAGGAAACAGCCCCGGTATCTACTGAATAAGGGGCTGGGTAGAGGGTAGATCCCACAGCCGGTCAGTTTTGAGAAGAGAAAAGTCTCGTTCCCATGCTGAGATATTAACCCTATATTGTCTAGCCTGTAGCCTCGTTAGTATGCTGACTAATGTAATGCCACCTCCAATGGGCAAATTGGCAGGATGCATAGGAAGTAGAAGGGAGGAAAAGAAAAGGGGTCACATGTTATAAGAATAGCCAATCAGAAACATCATGGAAACTTGTTGCTGCACGTATCAGTGTACACATATAGATTCACATCCAACAAAAGTGACTGCTGTGATCACTGTTATGGGGAGCTCACATACAAAGTTTTATGTTTCAAATGCTTAATCTTCATCAACCATTTCATAAAATCCCCCATAACAAATCCATGAAGACAGCAGCAAGCAACAGGCAGTCTGTATTAGAACAAAGTTTATAATGGTACTGGCATTCACTTAAGTTACTGAGTTATAGAGAGTATAACAGATTATAATCTTTGGCTTAAATAAATATTACATTTATATTTTATAAGCCTATATACATTTTAACAATGGCAATTACTATAATGTTAATTCTATTACAATAAAAGATAAGGTGGTTATGGTGTAATTATACACATCAGAAACATGTACACATTTAAGAGTGTTCACTGGTCTTACTATCATCTTGCACTAGTATTTATATTTAGTTGATTCACTGTCAACTTCAAGTCTCAGTATCATAAGCTTTGTTTCATTCTTCCTAACTCCTTTCATTTACAACAAACATGTGTTCTGTTTATACACATATGCACACACTCACCCCACCCAGCAATAAGACCCTAACCCAAATTCACTGAGCCCTTCACACATGAATGTTTTAATGTTTTTATCAGAGATAACATACCACAGAATGTGAAGGGTAATAGTTACATGCTACTGCACTGAGGCCACAGAAAGTGGGTCCCATTGATGGTGGGATGATATTGCTCAATGCTATGTTTGTATTACTGTCTAGTCGTCCTGACTTGTGTCAACCATTTTGAAGTGCTCATTGCTAGGAAAAGTCATCACATGGTCATCACTACCAACATTTGTGGCAAGATAATAACTAGTTGAGTAGAGGGGTATGTAGGGTAGTAAAATGGAGGAGAAGAATAACAAATAAAAGGAAATGTGGAGGGATTTGATCCATGGGACTTCTTTCATTGGTCTCATTGTACATATAGTACCTTTTAAATAGAGAAATGAATGCACCGGAATAACTTGTTTGAAATTCAAACCTGTAACTTTCAATGCCACACATATCAAACATTCTTTAAAATCTCTGTCAGGGTTTGGAACTATGCACAACATACCACTAAAAAGCAGACCTTTTGACCATCTGATACAAGACAGCACTTGGTAAAGTCATTGACTGTCAACTGATGTTAAATATACGTGTTCTCTACATTTTTAAAAAGCAATTTAAATAATTCTGAACAGATAATATGTGTATGATCAACTCTAGCAAAACACATTATCATTATAGTAATACATCCTTCTAAACCGTTCACAGAGATTTATTACCTCCAGCCTTCATTTTGATTAAACTGGAGCTCACCTTGTTACAGATGCCTTGATTTCTGAACTTGGAGCAATGCTTCATTGTTTAAGGTGTGTTGTTTATTACAAATAATACGTGTTATTAGTGAATTGATTTCTTCAATAAACACTGCAGGAATAAAAATATATGAATTATTTGAATTAATTGAACTATTTTAGGACTGAGAACACACTGAGATTTTAACCTCAAAATTTGTTACAGCACTAACAACCAAATGAATAACTTTATGAAGTATGGTTTTTCTTAAAGTTAATACTCAGCTAATAAAGAATTTCTTACTTTTAAAGAACATTATTATGAACCAGCATCACAAAAATTAAAACTCCTTTTCATCTTAAAACTTCATAAAAAGTTTAGATCTCAGATCTCAATTGAATATGGTTGGTTTCAGTACAATCATATCATATATTTGCGCCTTTTTTGATATAACAGAATATCGAGAGCTAAACCATTCACTGTAAGCAAATGCACAGTATGGGTACTCAGGAAACAAGGTAACTGCAGTCACTTTTTATGGGGTGCTACAAACTACATGTGATTAGATGTTGCAGCTGGGACATTGGGTCAGCACAGGTACAACATTAACCAATCACAATAACAAGTACAACCAACTTCTCTAAAGGTAATCCAGAAAATAGAGAACACAACGTAGTCCTGTACCTTCAACAGTTCCAGTTGTCACTCAACTTCTCTCGTATTTTCTTGTGTGTAGTAAAGTTTAATGAACCTATCATGTGTGTTTAACTTCACAAATTATGATACAGCTTTCCACTCATTGAGATAATGTTATAGAAAACAATGATCATTATGAGCTGAGATGCCTTGAGGGACATACAAATTGCAGTGCTAGTCGAACGAGTGACAGAATCAGCTTGGATTTTGTCAGTGGTGAATGAGCTTTCTTGTGTATAGTCACTGAACCCTGCAGCATTCCGAGCTGCCACACGCACAGTGTAGTGTGTGTTTTGGCTGAGGCCGGACAAGTTGTATGGCGTTTCACCTGTGCAAAGAATTACATGTTTTTATATTTAAATCAAATGATGAACAGTACCCACAGTGGTAAATTACAGCAAGTATTACTCGACATCTGGACTTAATATGCCATTTGGTATTTTTCTTGTGTCCTGTTCGGCATTTTATACGACTGTTAACATCCAGGAACTGAGCAATACTAGGTCAAATTAGTACCCTGTTTCTTCCATAAGATATAGTATTAATATTCTTAGATTTTGTAGTATTGGCTTATGTTGTACAAGTTACTTATATATACTTGTATATGTTATTTGGAAGCTCATGACAAAAACACAATGGACATGTCATGACTGTCTGTTGCATATGTGGAGCTACCAAACACATCTGATGAAATTTGGTAATTAATAAAATTCTAATACAAATTTTATTTCATTTCATACTGACCCACATTAATCCATAATTTAAAGTGCAAATCAAATAAAACTTTATAAACTTTATAAAAAATTAATACATGTCCCATTACATATATTTCAATAAGACATACAGAATTTATTCAAGTAATTTTAAGTATGTGTAATAGAAAGGAATTAAAATTGTCTGTGTCTACGCCAAACAGGCTTAAAGGGGGAGTAGATATAAGGCTCGATCTTAGCCTTGGCACTACCTGGAGGGGGGCTGGGTGCCAAGAGTTCAAACCTGGGAAGGGCAAGACAATTTGTATGGTGCCTTAAATACTATTCTGACAAGGTGCAAAGCTTACTTGTTTTAAAATATTTCTGGTACTTTTCAACTGTTTGCATACAGCTTATGTTCCTGAATAAGAATAAAAGATGAAAGAAACTACACAAATGGAATGGGTTAACAATAAAAAGTTAATGAAATTTTAATGGCCTCCACAGCCACTATTGACATGGTGATTAAAAAATTCTCACTGGGTATCCAAATCCTGGATACTCACACCATAATAACATACTGCCAACTACATATAAGTGCACCTCGGTTTATGAGGCTCATGTAGTCAGAGTGAATAGCCTGAAAAATATAATTTTATGTTACACAGACAGGGTGGAGTGTCACCAATTAATATTTTCATCAGGAAGTCAGGTGAATGTCCACTGCTATCCTGCATACCTGGAGTCAAATCAAAGTGTTAAAATTAAACTGTACTCTTTTTAGAAACTCACAGACTTACCCTTATTGAATTCTTGGACCTGTGCAGAATCCCATCCTTTGTTTAGTTCCTGCTTTCTGAGGTACTGGACACGATATCCAATGATGTCCAGTTCCTCATTCTGTGGACCTTCGATGTCAATCTGGACAGAATCATGTCTTGCTCCATGGACAGATACTTTTGGTACTGCTGGCTTTGTGCCTTCCATAAGGTTAATCACATGTTCCATCTTACCCAGATGGTTCGATGCTCTGCACACATAATCTCCATATACATTCTTACTGCTGACATTCAGCTGAAAGGCAGCAATGGTAAACATGTCACAATATCTTCTGTGGATGCAGATACAGGATGTTCTCAAATAGCAGGTACTGAAGAGAAATGGTCTTTCATTACTGATAATTATGAAATGTAAATAGAGCATAACTGTTATCATGGCTGTTATTAATGTAATTCAAATAGGTGATTTATTTAAAACAACATATAATTAGAGGTAACAACATGAATGGTAAAATAGTGGGAATCTAAAGTGGCTTTTATGAACCCAGATCAAGTCAACTACAATCAATGAAGAGAAAAAATATACCTGCAGTGTAGAATTCAATTCTCCTTCAAAAATGGTGTCATTTTCTAGTGCTACAAGTATTTTGTTTGACTTAAACCATGCAAATTTAGGTTTCGGTTCTGCAGCCACTGCACATGTTAGGTTGACAGTACCCATAATGAATGCATATGTTTTGTCAGATCCTTCCTTACCACGCCATACTGGTTTATCTGTCAACATAAAACACATATTCATCATTTGAAATTAAAGATTACTTGCAATATTTGTGGTTCTCTCAGCCTCTTTGCTAAAGATTTAAATCTTCTGGAATAATGTGCTACGTCACTGGGTAAACAGTCCCAAAATCATGAACTAATTAACTGACACAGCATAACATCTGGTAAGGCTCGAATCTACGAACCACTTCTTCTTCCTGTCTAATAAATATTACTTTTAACAATTTTATATACCCTGTAACATAACATTACAAAGATACAACAAAATAAATGGTATAATTACAAGTACAAGATATTTTGATACAGGAATGTCAATTATACTTACACAACATCATATCAAGAGCAACACTTTATTTTGGAGGTGAAACTTTGGTTTTTAAAAATAAATAAATCCCATAAATTGGGAAGGCAGTGCCCTGGATCAGGAAGTAAGCTGATGGCCTCTTACCATGAGCTCATGTTCAATCCCAGGCCAGTCCACTTGGAATTAGGGGTGGAGAAAATGGTACTGAGACATTCTTCTCTCTGGCTACTTTGGTTTTCCCCCATCAGCCCCATTCCACCAATGTTTCATACTCATATGAATTTTAGAATTTTAGAATATGCCACCAATGACAAATAATTGTGGAAACTGATAGTGTTTTAAATAAAACACTTAAAAAACCAATAAAGGACAGCAGAAATGCATATTCAAATATCACTGCTGTTTTATTAGATTAGACAACTGAAGAAATGTGATATCAGAGGACAACTGCAAGATGTAAGCGATAGCTGAAGAGAAATAAAACTGGACAAATCCTTGAATATAATAGGAAGAGACCATATTGCTCATTTGGCATTCCACTGCTATTTGAAGATAAGACTCTTGACGATACAACGAAGGGGGAGAGAGAAACAAGGACCACCTTTTCACAGGAACAGCCTTAAACAGCCTAACACTACATAGATTATAAAAATTACAATTGAATAAAAGCACCAAAATAATGTATCATTTTGTATAAAATTAGCAGGTATCATTCCAGTTAGTTTAATATATCATTGTAGACAACTATGATACACAGAATGAGATAACACATGTACAAAGATGTAGTAATTCACTGTACACGTTGCTTTCTTTCCAGAACCTTGCAAGCTCGTGGCATATATCTTGTATGTCGTGATATAAAGGGTCCCTCTAGAACAATGTATAATTTGAGGTCACAGTGAAATTATTACAGTGGAGTGAATCATTAATCAAAAGGGCTTTATTCTGTATGTCAGTATATCAAATATGTCAATTATCCCTCAAATGACTTTAAACACAAAATCAATCAAGTATGTGATCATACAGCAAGTTTTGATAATTGTATTTGTGACGCAGTTGCATAAGGATGTTAGAGAATTGCTACATGTAGCTATGGAATTGCTCATATTTACGATGTCCAACTGTACAAATAAAATGAATAACACACCGTCACTATGCAATCATATAGTGCAGAGTGATGGGGTGTTATGAATTAATATGCAGCTACAGAGTTGCAGTACTAATGGTAAAAGTGCTGTGTTGATGATAATTGTGTGATATTTTATGCTGATTATTACACAAGAGAATGCTTTAGGGTGCACCCATACTCACGTTCGATCGTCAGGAATACCGTCCGAACTACTGTTTTGCTCGTGGATTCTGACAGTTGGTACGCGTGGCAGCTGTAATTCCCTTCATCTTCTAGTGTTACATTCTGAACATACAGGCCATCTGCAAACTCTTTGTATTTGTGTCCTGTAAAATTTGTTAAATTTTTAAAATTCTAATATGAAACTACATTAGTTCCTTTGTATTAATTAGTGGTACAATTCAATGGTAAACCACTTCCTTCACATCTTCATCTTTCATCCCATTCCTCCTACCTTTTATTCCTATATCTGCTGCCCTCCTTCTTCACATATTCATTTTCCATTCCTTTAATTTGTCCACCCCATTGACAGTCCTCACCTCCTTACATTCAGTGTAGGCAATATGAATCAAAACATGCCATTACAGAGTAAAAACAACACAATTAGCCATACTTGTCTTTTGATTCCCATAGGTCCTGACACTGATATTAAGTCCTCTGTGAGTGCTCTGTAGAACTCCACAACTTTTCATTCTAGCCCTGCCTTCTCTGTGAGCAGAATGAGAGGTCACATAGGTGCTTCAGATTTTACAAGTCATACTGTCCTCACTACAGAACATTCTTCAGTGGGTGGAAAAATTTATTTAGCCAGGTTCATGGTACTGCCTGTATATGTATTAAGGGTAATCATTTGTGATACCCACATAACTACAGACATCCGGTTTAATGAGCAAGAGTTTTGATTTGTACCATCATCTGCTACATCTGACTAGTCTCTGAATACTGCTGGTTTCCAGAGCCTTCAGATACAGTCTGTCCTACCAATCCATGCCAGCTCACGTAAGGAACTGTGTACAATCCACCCACAGGATGCAGTGTACATGCAGACAATTACATTTCCAAAACTCTATATTAAAGCAATCTGCAGCCGGTATTATTGTTACACGTAGAAAAAGCCGGTTCCCCTTTCTAATGGTGATGCAGTTTCTTAGTGTGAGACAGGTACCTGTTAAATATTATTTAGATGAGCTTCTTTAATGAAATAAATGAAACAGAAGGTCTACCTTCAGCTGCCTTGCCATTAACAGTCCATGTTACAGTGGGCAGTGGGTCACCTTCCACTTCGCAGCGCACTGTCAAGTTTTGGTATTCACTAGCCGTCTGATTGGTGGCGGTGTCCACGAACTTGATTGGCTCTGATAGCAAAAAACAGCCACTACTTAGTAAAAACCATTGTTCTTCCTAAGTAATTTATAAGAGTTACTTATTTTCGTTGTTACACCGTGCATGTTGTTGAGTTACTCAATTATTATACCAACTACTGCACATATATAAAATTTATAAAATTTACACATTAAAACATTAAAAACGCTCCAACATGTTTCGGT
>Ga0123352_10007584_pt1 | contig 16764 bp, 8 predicted proteins | sample TergutLab28metaG_FD_89700 | JGI IMG/M metagenome (GOLD analysis project Ga0123352, IMG submission 89700) | Labiotermes labralis P1 segment gut microbial communities from Petit-Saut dam, French Guiana - Lab288 P1 | ecosystem: Host-associated > Arthropoda: Insects > Digestive system > Gut ... | reverse complement strand
GTAGTGGAAGAGTACCGTTCGAGTGCCATGATGGAGCCGGAATAAATCATCCTGCACTTCATTCATTATGTCTCCTCAGTAGAGAAATTAACTGTGCTTGTGAACCGGACAGCCACGAAATTTACATTAATATAGTTAATATAACAAACTACAAGGTAACAAACTAAGTGCTTGTTAAGTGTAAAACGAATGATCAGGACGCTAAGCACTGCGTTAAAAATCGACAATAACGGTACATGGATTACAAGCTCGTACGGATGTTTTAACACTGGAAAATCTCGCTACAAGACTAACGGACTGATCATTCAATAATGATGATTCTAAAACCAGATATACAGCACGCTTAACACACAAAAAAAAAGTGTTGGCGCACACAACTAGTCAGCATACAGGACACGTGTATGTGAAAACAATGCACGAGCTCTGCTTATACGTGTGTACTGTTGTACAGCTGTCCCTATACATGTCATCAAGCTACATGGGTGCTATAGCCACAGGCCAGCAGCCAGTTTCACGACCCGGCCCCTTTTACCCTCCACCCCCCCGGCAGAATGTGACACCGGTACCCACTGAATATGAGGCTGCGTGGGTTCAAGAGACGATATGGACACTTTGGAGAAGAAATATTTCTCTTGCCCTATCCGGGAACCGACCCACCACCCACCGATGTCCAAGCCGTACTCTAGCCGCAAGAATGACTACGTCATATAGGTACCGATGTGTATTACTAGTGAAAGGTACACTATATTCTGTTATGGAAAAATGAAACAAAGCTCTTTAATGTAGTGACCCTCAACACACTTCCGTGCGGTCGCCTAAAGCTATCTTGGAAAACGCGATGCAAATTATTCTACGAGGGTCCACGTACTTTTAAGCGATCACTTGAAGAATAATGATTACATTAATCGAAGATTACAGGCGTTCTCAGGCAGGAAACAGACTGAATGACCATAAAGTACCGAAGTATCTGAATTTTAAACAATTAACTATTATGCAAGAAAAATTGAAAAGAAGCATTTTACAGTTTTTCCACGGTTCGAGGAATTCATTCAGAAAACACCGCAGCTGAAAAAAATTATACAGACTCGTTACCAGCAATTTTAAATGAGATGACTTCTAGGTTTGTCCACTACCGACCATGTCGAAATCCTCTTCACCTTATTTAAAAATCCGTGGCAGTTATCACTTAAAGAGTTAAAGATACCTTACAATTATGCTATGTCGATCCAGAGGAAAACGACTGAAAGACAAACACATAGACTTTCACCAGAACATCTAACCACAAAGAACGCTGAAGCAGGGACTGAAAACAGGCACTGTCTTAGAATTTTGTAACATTATTCCAAAGGAACAATCTACTTCATTACAGAATGCCTGATCGACTGAATGATCCATCAGTGTTCCCGACAGAGACTAAGTGACGAAATCCACCCCCGATATCAACACCAGTCACTGACCGCAGTTCTCTTAGAATGTGCTGTTGGAATCACAGAGGAAAATGTTTTATTCTAAAAGATAAAAAACGGCAGGCTATTGTGGCGACAACGCGTGGACTTCTACTGAGAGACAGCGGGTTCGATTCTCAACCGCAACACCGAATATCCTCGATGCTTTCGGTCGTTTTTCTCTGCCTCTCTCCCCGAAGAATGCCGTCGAATACCTCGATTAGGCCACAAAACCTCCTCTTCAAATCTTTACCGGTTCACAATTCATCAGTCCTGCCGTGGCGCTAGTTCGATATAATGAATGTCGTTAAATAAATCACAAAACACTGACATTATGGGCCTAATTACGTTATATATCCGCGACCATTTACTCAAATCACCGTCCAAGTATCAAGAAAGTTTTTATTTTAAATCTCTCTCGTACAATAAATATGAAAACTTATACATAACCTGCAGTGCAGAATTTCTAATATACAGGACAACGCATGAAACTGCAATTGCATACACGAAGAAGAAGAAGGAGGAGGAGAGGAGGAGGAGGAGAAGAGGAGGAGGAGAAGAGGAGGAGGAGAAGAAGAGAAGGAGGAGGAGGACGAAAATGGTAGCATGAAAACTGCAATGAACTTTAATATCACAAGGAAATGTAAACCCTCCTAGACATAGTGATAGATGCTGACTTACGGTAATGCGTTTACTGCCGCTGATAGGTCCGACTAGTTTTCATTAACATAACACGCCCCTAAGACTCTGCCCCACACTTCAGACTACCCTGTGTGTGTGTGTGTGTGTGTGTGTTTTACACACACACACGATATAAGGAACAAACTGTGCTACTAGGTTTTTTTTGTTAATGACTCCTACCAACAGAAAACAATTTGCGATTAAGACCGCCACAGCTTCTACTATTCGTTAAACCCATGCAAAAATAAGAGGCCAAGCATCATCTTACCTCCATCAGAGCTTGATACATGTCGAAATCCTTCAAATAACGCGGGAACTCCAGCTTCGCCACGTAGCCACCAGCGTCCGCATTCAGAACTGTATGCAAAAGAGGTAAAGAACACAATCATATACAAAGTACAATAAAATCAGGAAAGACAGACTTTACGAATCTACACCACAAATATATTGCACACGATTAAAAATGGTAACCACCCTTATTTTCATTTAAGTAAACAGGCACGTCTCGCATAACTAAATCCTAACAGAAGAGAGGAGTACACGTATTTTCCAAAAGACATTCCTTGCAATTTTGAACACGCAGTAAACACGTATTTTCCAAGACATTCCTTGCAATTTCGAACAGGTAGTAAAATGAACTTCATGTCCCGTTGATAAGAATAAACGCATAGGAGGTCCGTTCAGCAGATTAAACAGAACACAATACCTACTATACACACGCTGCTAAATATTACCCCCATTCAAAATATCCCCTCCTGCATTCATAGACTCCAACTAATCACATGCACGCACGCACGCATACACACACAATTTTGACGGATCTGGTTTAGCCATTCTAGCGTTTTTCTTGTAGTTATGCCATTTTAAACTAACGTTCAATTTTGAGAGCAGGAAAAAAGAGGCATCGTGAGAGAGATTAGAGCTATACAGTGCCTGTGGAAGCGACGGGATTTTGTTTATCGCATTAAACTGCTGAACGGTGCGCGTCGCGTGCGTGGTAGCACTGGCGTGTTCCATCTCAAGGTCCGGTCGTTTCTTTCGTACTCTTTCTCGCAGATGCCGTAAAACGGTCAGAAAGTATTCTTGATTCACTGTTGGATTTCTGCGAACGAACTCGTAAGGTATCAAACCTCTAAAGTCGAAGAAAACACCCAGCATGGTCTTCACATTCGATTTGCTCTGTCGCGCTCCTTTTTTTTTGTCTTGGCGATGGTTTTGACCGCCTGTGTAAATAACGCTGCTTCGTTTCTCTCTTTGTTCAGCTGTGAGAAGTCGTGGAATGAATTTTGCAGAGAAGAGCAGCCAGCCCCAATTTTCAGTCAACATTGTGCAACACAATGCTACGAACATTCTCACGTCTTCCGCCACTACTGGTACTAAAATCCTCGATCTGAATGCACCAAGGCATCTGCTGTGTTGATTTTTCTATCAGTTAGCAACGTGGATTGGTGGCCGGAACGATGGTCGCCTTCCCACGATTCTCAACCACTTTTATAACGTCTGTACCACTGAAGCACTGAGAACTGGCTTAACGCCCCATCGACGACTGCCACTTTCAACAGACCATAGCCATTTTTTCAGTCTTACAACAATATTTCACACACATCCATCCATTCATCCAGCCATGTTTTCCACTAATACACCGGGTACAGGTACTCGGTCACTTTCTGTCATATTTTCCGGTTTACTGCGTCTTGAGGTGTTAGATTATTCTGCTACATCACTATTTTCACTTCCTTTCCCACCTCATTTCGGATCTTCCTCTTATTTTTTCTTCCTTCCCGCCACCTGTTATCTCCCATGTGTAACATACTGCATGTACAAACCTTTATAACAAGTTATTCTCCATTCTTTTCAAAACTGATAGTGTTACTCCAACTTTTCTCTAATTACTTCATCTCTTATTTTTAATATTATTTAATGTCCTTGTTTATCTTCTATAAAAATCCATATCTGCACTTAAAGCCTCTTTCTTCAATCTCTAATCCACTGTCCAAATTTTACAAGTGTAACTTGAAATGCCCCCCCCCCCCGTAAAATGTTTATTTGCGCTTAATGAAATACGTTTACCCCAAACTCTTCTAATCATTGCTCCTATTGCTTTCCTGGCTAGCTAATATCTCTTTTAACACTTTTTCCTTCCATTTTCGCGAGTCTGTGAATATGGATCCGAAGTATTCAATATATTGACCAACAAATGCACTCGATAAAATACCAGGGAATACAACTCATAAAACATAATTCATGGTAAATATCACTCCTACATGTTTCGGAAACGAAGTCTACTATAACAAAGGAACACAAGTTCAACACGCCAGTCCAAGTACTGATCGCCCTCGCTGTCATCGTCAAAATATTTATATATTAAAATTCAAAACACACAGTTAATATTTTATTTGTATTTTATCGAATGTATTTGTTTGTTAATACACCGAATGTAAGAAAATTCAAGGTATGAGTAACACAGAATTGAAAATTAAAAAAAAAAAAGATCTTCAGTACTTGAGTCCCGTAGTGCCTTTAATTTCATATTTTTACGTCATCTCCCATGACCAATACACTGTTAAGATAAAAACCACTGTGTTCTTTTCTGACATGTTATGTACTTCTCCATTAATATGCAATAAGCAGTCGCACAAAGTACACCGTACAAGACTTTCTCTTCTTTGCCAGCGTGCTTCCTAGAAGTCAGAATCCATCCAAGTGGTCCTGCAACCAGTCACATTTCAGATATGGGCTTTCTTGGATTTCCTCCCTATTGAATCAAACAGTGAATCAGGGATCCGTTCTTCTAGGAAATCACGCTGCGTCACATCCGAGAAGAACGGGTTCCTCAACCAGACTGCTGAGAAACTCTGAAACTCGAAAAATACTGAACCGCTCCGAAATTGCAAGTTTCCAATGCATGCTTCTTAGGCATTCGCCCGATTTCAACTGCACACAAACCCACATGAAATTATCTTGTGGTCTGTGCCACAATTAAAATTTGGAGTATCTTCTTTCCGTCCACTGGTAATACTCGTAATAACACATCTCATCACGGTGATTCACACAACATCTAACATACACACGTCCTCAGCTAACACCCAGGCAAGTGAACAACTCTCGGGATCAGGCTAGATTCCAGGCACGAAACTGACGTATCAAACCATAGGCACGGCACTTTCCCTTGATTTTCTCTCACACTTTGGCATAAAACAACGTCACTCATCACACCAACTCCTAACAAAAGAGACACAGGCAGTCTCGAAAACGCGGACACGAACTCAATTTTCACACTGTAGACCGGCCGGAAATACTTTACTAAAACTTCTTAGTTTTGCTGAATCAACCATGTTGTTCCAGGCTCCTCAATACTTCGCCTCAGTAAAAAAAGTTAACTTGACTGAAGGTGTTGTTTTTAACTCAAAAGCAAAATGACACACCGAGAAAGTATCAGAATAAACTGGAATATGAAATAAACAAGTACAAATGCAGAAGTTACTCACACTTATGAAGCCGAAGATAAGCGGCTGTCAACCTTAGAATGCTCGTCTTGTCCATCTTCTTGGGAGCATTCGCTACTGTTGGCACCAACTGAGCAAGACTGTTGATGTGAGCATTCATCTTGTCCCGACGATGTTTTTCCATCATATTGCGGGTCTGACGGCTGTAACTGAAACAGACAAAAACCGGTTAGGTTTCAGATCAACGATACATTAGCCTAACCCCATTTTCAATGACATTTTCTCGTTCATCATCGACGTCACGTCCAACCCCTAGAGCTGGTCGTCGGGCAAGAGTGAAATGCAGCAGCTCCGGTAGTTTGTTGCATGAAACTATCAAGTCAAGGGCACTGCGGTTGGCATTATGGAGACTAAGAGTGCAGTAAGAACTGCCGATGTCCAGTTTCCCAACAAATAATTAGTCAGTGACGATGTTAGAAAATAAAAGTCCAAGGTCGTTAGGCAATGATAATTATGTGAAGGGAAGGAGGAGTATATGGATGTTAAATTAATGATATTTGAAACAAAAAGTAAAAACAACATACCCGAGACCTTTATAGGGGGATCAGTTAATTTAAAATGGGCTATACACGTAAGTCCGGAATGTAATAGAGAATGAAAAGGGTGATCTGATAACAGACTCCTATAGTGTTCTGCAATGGTGGAAGAATCATTTCTCTCAGCTACTGAATGTACGTGAGGTTAATGATGTTAGGCAGGCTTAAACACATACAGCAGATCTACTAATGTCTGAGCCCAGTGCCCCTGAAATTCCGGCAGAATTGGTGAAGGCAGGAAATGGACAATTCGTTCGGAGGTCCCAAATACCGAAGGTCACGACCAAGTAAGCAAACCTGTTTCGTATTCGGAAGGTACCAGGTTGCAATCTCTGCCAGCATAACGCCTACCCTGAGGTTCCACCTACATCCCCGAAGTGATCTGGTGTAACAGGTTGCACGTATTTTTTGTTTACAAGGCTTATTACGTGTTATCACCGCATACACCTTCATTTATAGGAAAAATACGCATGAAAAGAAAAAAGATAGAAGCCTGCCGCAGTCTACGACATTTCCTTATACAGCCTAAAGCACTGGGTTTGTTCAGTATGAATTATGTTGATGCGAAATGAAAGAGGTGAACAGTGGATGATGCTTTTCCAGATGGCAGCAGACAAACGAAGGAATTACGCTTAGTAACTCGTAAAATCAGGATTCTACTTAAGTGTTGTTCTCGACTGCTGCATATCACACCTCTTTGGAATGTCAAGTGATTATTTACGAGCACGTCGTGAGGGAGTTATTGAACAGCTGATAATGATCATGATTTTCACTTTCGTGTGGCTTCATTATCGGCCAACGATCAGTACTCTCAACAGAAAAAAAGTAAGAAATATATCATCCATCGTTAATTTCGAATTGTAAAATGATGAAAATCAGTTTATTCATTACTTTATTCCACGAAATGCTAAATGCCTCCGCATCATTTTTTACAAGTGCAAGTGTGTCTACAATATATTGCGCTACTGCAACTAAATAATCATTAAAATATTACAGTCTGAGTTACGGATCAATTAACGTTCTGTGAATTTCTTCTTTCATAAGATGATCCACTTTCATCCGCAAAGAATGGCGGGTTTCAGCTATATTTAAAAGAAAATATTAATGCAATAACCATTACTGAAAAAAATTCATCGATCATCAGGAAAGAGGAAATTCCTAATGAAAGATGAGGCGGATTGTCGTGTAAATATTACGTTACACCCGTCATATGTTACAGTATACTAACAGTTATACGAGACACCCAACTGTATGCATGATTCTAAACCGGTATAGACACGGCGTTAAGACGATCAGATACGACCTCAACATTCGCGTCGTCGCCACTCTGGTTAACTGTTATTGGCAATAAAAGTGTTTGTGTTAAATGTGTGGATAAGAATACGATATTTACGCGTGTAATTTTACATCTCTGCAGAAAGTTGCGTAACACAGAAAGAAAGAAGTGGAGGGAGGGAGGGAGGGAGGGAGAGACAGAGAGAGAGAGAGAGAGGGGGGGGAACGTGGAAAAAAAAATTTTAAACTAAGACGTAGTGCAAAAAAAAAGGGGCCTCGACTCTTGTTAAATGTAAATGTACTTGATATCAAGAATACAGAATGGTTTTAGAGTAGCTTCTCGAGTTCAAAACCTATTCTTATAATTCCTGTAATTAAAGAAGTGAACTGCTGTGTTAATTCACGCGATAAAAATATATAAATTATTCCGCCCGATATGTTTCTGCGTTGTACAATGTGTGAAACTGACAGCTGCGCAACCATCTAAGCTTATGAGTGCTGCAGACTGCAGCTGCTGTCGAATCGGGTCTCGCCCGTGGTGTAGTTGTATGCTTCAACTGTAACCGCCAAGAAATCAATGCACGATACCCTCCCTGACTTCTTAACAGACGGATTGGCGACATTACATAAGCAAGGCAGTCAACCAAGAGGCGTCGGCAAGGCAAATGTTACGTGCAGTCACATTATGAGTACTTTCTTCAGTACAAAGAGTTCACTACACAGGCCACCATACCACATCTCAAACGCAGTCCCAGTGGCCTTAAGGCACACGTCGAATTTATACCCTCCAGTTTTAACTGCCTGACAATAAACGTTCCTACGCTAATATGAGTCCAAAACATTCTACAGACATTATATACTAAATCTTCAGGAAAATTAAGCTTCCGCAGCAATATTCCAATCAAGCTACATATAAACAAGTACACAATTCATCACTGCAACACAACCACGATGTCGGCACATTCTAAACAGCCGGATATCACGCATATGTGTTCTGCTGTCTTTCACCGGCTTGGGATCCCAGCAACACAAAAGCGATATAACACCAAGTAGGTCTAATTTTCTGTGCTAAGTCAGTAGCACCTCACTGTACTTTGCACAAGATAAGTATAAAATATGCATATGAAGATGCTGCACCATTTCGTTCTTCCGTGTGTGTCCGCTCTCAAACTATTCACGGACGTCCACTAAATCTAGCAGTAGCTATACAATGAAAAGGTGTGGGCACTGCGTATCCGTCCTATATAACACTCACTTAAATCCGCATTACGTGCAACTTTATCGGTATTCTAACACAGGATTGCGAATAGCGCAACATAGCACACTGCACTAAATAAAGAAGACGAACAGTAACATCCAGCTCTATGCGGTACGACATTATAGTACGCAAACAACCACACTAATATGCCCTATCTCGACAACAAAATCGCCGCGTTTTACAGACCCCGGAGGTTCAATACCTTTTTCCCAACAGCCTGCCTGCCGCCTGCCACATGTCACTAGCCTGAGCTAAATTAACCCAGTCCGCACTCTCACTCCTTTTAAGATTATCCTCAATTTATATCTAGGTTTTCCAAGTAGTCTCTTTCCTTCGCGATTCCTCACCAAACCCCTGTATTTCTCACCACACATGCAACATGCACCGCCCAAATCATCCTCCTTGATTTACAATGGTAATGGTGCTTGGCAAGAAGCACGAAGCCCAATGCGTAATTTCACTCTTCCTCCTACTATTTACTCCCCTTCGGGGGGCAAAATACCTCCCTCAGAACCCTATTCTCCAACTGCGGCAAACCATCTTCTTCACTTAAATGAAAGACAAAGTTTCGCAACCCAAATAAAACAAAAGGCAAAACTACAGCTCTGAATATTTTCAGCTTTATGTTCTTAAACAGCAAACGGGAAAACTAGACTGAAACGACTGGTAGCAACCATTCCCACAATTTAATGTTCCTAATTTCTTCGCGCATGAAATTTGGTTTTTTTTGTCTCCTTCCCCCCAGATACTCGAAATTTCCACGTTTTAAAAGGATTATTAGCTTGGGATTACTTTTGCATTCATACGTTTCTTCCCCCTTCCCCCCTCCCCTCCCCATGGCGCTGCGGTCCAACGCGGGGCATGGCCTCCTCATTCTTGAGGTTTCTAGACCACACAAAATGACGCATCACAGTCGGTAGGACTTCTCTGATCAGCTCGTCGCAGAGACCTCTACCTGACAGCACACAACACTCACAACAGGCAAATATCCATGCCCCCGGTTGGATTCGAACCCACGATCTCAGCAGGTGAACGGTCGCAGACCTACGCCTTACACTGCGGGCTACTGGGACCGGCATTAATGTATTTCTACCTGTACTAAATAATCACCAAGCCCCATTACAACCACAAAACTGAAAATTATGTGGTTGTTAAAGTACGTTATCTCCAATGGTGTACATATCTGCACCTTTTCTAGCAGTTGTCTTTGCCTCCGTGTATTCTGCAACGTTTCATCCATGGATATTCACCTGAACGACGACTGCCGCAAACTTTGAAGATATTTCTGCACGTCCTTGAAAGTGTGGTGTATCCCCACCATTACAGAAAGGCTGTCCTTGTGACATGCACACAGATTTCAAAACAAAGCTAAGCACACACTTAATGCCCACACTACACGAATGTGATCAGCTTCATGTTCCGGCTGCTTTATCCAGAGAACCAGCTCACATTACTCGTTTCGCAGGCAACACCGTAAGCTCCAGACACTAACCTGGACATGGTGACGAAAACAAAAATTCCTGCAGGGAATTAAACTCTGGTCGCCCAAGCCAGAGCCAGACAGTTTACTGACGCGGCCGTCTATCTAACCTCCTCGACACCGTAATTATATTATATTACTAATGTTGTTCAAATAATATAAGCCCTGCACTTGACGTGGACCAGATGCAACTGACGTGTGCTATGGTAACGAGATTATGCAACCTCACAAAACACGAGCTGTTCGTTTAAATTTAGATTCATGCAAACTCGTGGAAGTGCAAATACCACACACAGAGCGTCCAGATTATAGACTATGCACTGCTTCTGGTCCCTGCTAACTTCTGATGCGAAAACACACAGTTCTAGGAAAAGCCATGGTAACAATTAATAGCGTGCGCCTGCGAAGGGAGGTTAGACTATTCGCAAAATACCTGTGTTGAAGGAGTTGCTGCTCCCCCACGGCGAACAAGGACTCAAAACGACGTCCTCCATGCTTTATATCTTCGCGCTTAAAACGGAACGGTCGCGCCTGTCCTTCAGTACATTTCATCTTGTAATGCACGAAGGAATTTAGTAGTGGGAAGACTATAAAAGAAATGTGAAACATAATTTAGTTATGCTTCCAGCAGTTAAGAATTGAGAACTGTTTAGCATGCAGCTCTAACTGAAATGTACGTATAACGTAGCAGCGAGGCGATTTCGCATCTCTGAATTAGACCCTCTCAGGTCTCACCATTCAGTCCACCGGGAGTGATGCTTCTTGTTATTGTACTGTACATAACTCCAAATGTTATACTAACTGAGGAGTTTACAGTTGACCTTAGCAGTCCTTTGCTTTGGGGACAACTGATCGTCCCTTGTTTGTGGCCAGTATCCGACGCATTCTGGTTAAATATGTACTAGGTTTAAGAGCAGTTGTGTTGTGTGTGTGAGATAAAACGTAAAGTTCCCTGTAAAAGGCCATGAAGGCCCACAGGACGACTAGAGGAAAAGCTCTACTCTTTCATTGACCTAGGCACCAGATGGGAGTGAATGGTTCACGTCTAGCCCCGGCCGCTCTAACCCCGAGAAAGAGACACAGAACCCACTACACAGGAGGCCGCGTGGGCTCCTGCGTTGTTAGAGCTGTGCATTAATTCGAAATTCGGCTTGTTAGAACAGATAAACGTAACAAATGGCGATCTGTGGAATGAAAGTCACAAAGCAATAAAACTCATTTTTCACAGGATCTGTATGTTTTTCCTGACTGCCGACGCGAGTATTAAGGGGCTCCAGACACTCAGTGCAGGTCAACCGCATTCTCTTGTGTAAACAGCATTAGAACGTCATTAGGCCTACTATTACTAGGGTCTTTGTACTTGCTATTATATATCTTTGGCTGGAGGTCAACTGCATTCTCTCAAGTACATAACATTAGAACGCCATTAGGTCTACTATTACTACGGTCTTTTTTTACATTCTATTATATTTCGTTGACGAATGTATAATTTAGCTCTAAGTTGATTTTGTCCATTTTATGTTTATGGGTCATAACCTCAAAGTTTCTCCCGTCGCAATATTTTTGAACTGTTGACTTACAAGCAGCGTTTCGTACACACTTTGTATGTATAGTATCTCCTTGCACTATACAGTAATTCATAAATTCAAGTATTCCAGCATAATGGTATAATTCCATGTTCATTTCCTAGTAACATGCAGCTTCTTGATGAAATTTTTACTCACCACTATTTAAAACAGACAGGATTCATTCGTATCTCTCTCGTCATTCACATCTTCAATTAGCAGGGAACAGAATTATGCAGAACATACCTACCAGATTTTAAATTACACCAAGCAGTCTTAAAAAGAAATTATGTTCCAACTAATTCGCTGTTTCTGCACATTGTTTTCTTAATTAATCGGAATGCAAATTACATCCATGCGACACCATATTATCTATGGCCTCCCCAGCTCTGTGCAGTGTGGCAAACCTCACTACGATTAAATTACCATCACAAGACTTCCATATATAAAAGCGATCAAGGATAAACATGGGAATAAAATTCAAAATCGCGCCTGTATAAAATAATCTACTGCAATACACATTCAGACCTTTCGCGCTGAATCGTGGCGGATCATCTTGATAAGTTCTACGTCATATGATAATCTGAAGCGAGATCGGCAGCCACTTATCGTTACTCTACCTAGTAAAATAAGTTATGGCAGATGCGAAAGTGGTCCCCGCCAGATGCCATAAACACACTCGATCAAATGAGCCCATACAGGATGTGAAAAATAACGGCTCTAAGAAGAGAGAGCAAACAAGAAAAGAGAAGCGAACTGTTACGTCTTTACACAGAAAGACCATAAGCACGCAGCCTTGAAATATAATACAGACCTACTGATTGAAGTATTTCAGGCCTCTCTAGAAAGGGACGGAAGAATCGTGGCTACATAGCTTGAACATAGATGTAAAGATAAACAAAAAAAATACCATCCTACGGATTGCAGGCAGCAGTATGTGCGAAAGGATCAAGACGGTGAAAGAAAAGTAAATGAAATATTATACTTAATATTTTGATTGTTCATACCCAATCAGGTTTATAAATACCAGTCCTTAAGTTCACGAATATTTCCTTTGGAATTCTAATTGAAACAAATATGTCGTATGAAGCAAAGTGACAGATTGAAATTCACGAACTGAGAAACCAATTCCTGATTAACAGAGACAACATATCCTGCAGTAGCTCATTTACACTATTCCCTCTTAATAAGCGCTTTAGCCTACCTCAAACCACATCAAATTTTATTCAAAATGGGCTTTGCTTGCAATGACAATAGAACGCTCGCCACTAAAAACTATTCGGAATTCGGTCTGTGATTACCTCAGAATGGATTCCTTTTCACTGAGTAACCACAGATACGTATAATAAAAATGCAGACATATCCAATCCGTGAAAGGAGAAAATATGTCGCATTCAAGCAAAAATGGTAAACTACATTTCACTATCATGTTTAACCTTCCGTTGCATTTGCCTTTGTTCTATGGCATTCCTTTCCAGAAGTGCATTCTATACATTTTATTTGATGCATTATTAGCCCCAACACGTTTTTCAGTTCCCCATCTCCCGCGATTTTCGCGTTTGGATTGCCGTTGGGAAGGACAGTTTGTTTACCGACTACACATGTCCTAGGCTGACAGGTTGCAATTAAAGCAAATCATCGGCACTACAATTTGTGGCGTTACATCGAGAGATTGGAGAACTTGTGCTCCTCTTAACTGGTCTTAATTCTGTGTCTAGAGACCCGTGCCTCAAACAAATATTGAGCAATCAATACACATACTCAGTGACTGTCAGTACATCCATTAAGTTCGAACTACAGACGGCTATTCAACAATACTAGCTACAATTTTCTCACGCAGTTCTGCAATAGATGATCGCAACAGACCATCCGAGACAGTGACAAGATACTTGTCTACCCCTGTTCAAGGACAACGCAGCCTCGGTTACATCACTACACTGTGATAAGACTTGCTGACGTCGTTACTAAATTATTTTTTTATCTTCTATACTGGGAACATGACTGTCCACTTGGTCCACAAATAGCGCTCCTTCTCAGTACACGTACATCCTTACACACCAGGACATCACGTATCGAAGTTTTACACTGACAGGCCAACAAAATATTTCGACACAGATGAATGAGGTGGACAGTTCGGGATATTACACACCGCGGAAAGTCATGATTAATAAAGGTAATATAGTAACGCAAGAGCAGTAAAATATAGTACGCCGAGACGCGATGTGTAAGTTTATGTAGCTAGGGGGAATGCGAACAACATTTCAAAGGGAACGCCTTTCCGAAAACAACCACTTCAAATGCTAAGGACAGGGATAACATTAAGCAAAATATGTTTCAGAGAAACGTGTTGTGTGGGAGAGGGCTGGAACTCGCTCACCCCGAGCAAGTTTGCTCAAGTGCTAACATTCTTGCCTCTCTTCGGGAAGATGTGGGTTCGAAAACACGCGGAGACACTAGCTGTCTTCGTGTTTTTTGGGTTTTCTGCAGTCCCTTCTCCTGTATGAGCAGATTTTAGGGTTAACTGTGGAAACGACCACTTCCACCCAAACCCACCTAGTTCATCACCTCTCAGAATCATTATGATACCAGGGCCTTGAACCTTCGGGTAGTACTGACAAAGAAGTGGCTAACTACTTATGTTGGTTAGTTGGATCAGCAAACAGAGAATACAGCAGCAGGTAAAGATCATAAACCAGGTCAGTTACTGGTGTACTCTCTTTTTACCGTAAGAGATAAGAGCTTGAATTGTTGCCACATCACAACACAACAAACAACGGCGCGCCTGAGCTGCTTGTCGTCTAGAATACCGGTCACCTCGACATTCTTCGAGGTTTTTGTCATTTCATTCAAAACTCGAAGATGAGTCCACACAGTTTCGACGTTATATATCCTCTGCAACAATCAATGCCCCGTTATCTAACACGCCAACTAGCGTCATTTTGCTCGACTGTGTTATGCCTCCTTCACGTAGCCCCTAGTGTTGCTTGGAGGGAATGAGGAAAGCTACGAAAGTCCTGTCAGTGTAGCCGCTGTCCCGGACGACATTCTAAACAGACATCTCATGAACACAAGTCTACAGTCACCACTACGCCACTGAATTCGGTGTGGAGGGACAATGCAAATAAACACACACCTGAAAAGAAACATGCAAATAACTTCCTTGGAGAAACTGCTGCTTAAAAAACACCTGCAGGAGGGCCACATTTGAACTTAACTAAATAGACTGAAATAAAGAGTAACTGTCGAAAGTGAAAACAACAGATTATTGTACGTTGAAGAAATAATTAAAGATCGGGAAAATTGGCGAGGCGTCTTGACCACGTAATTAAAGAAGTACATTATCCACGGGAGCTCCATGGATAACGAAATGGCAATTTTCTGAGGTTAACAGAAATGTTAGCCAAATTCGTTCTCACCCTGCAAGAGTACGTACGACACATCACCAAGCACCGAAGAAATCCGTAACCATTATCTTACTCCTCACATTCCTAACGAACTCACGTCAATGATGGTGTTGTAAGAGCCCGGGGGGGGGGGGGGGAGAAAATTTAAAATTGGGGAAATATTTTCCAGGAGCTTGTTGCTGTACGTCTGACCTGTGTCCGATATGTGAGGAAGTGAAGGTGACCGAAAATTTTATTTATATTATTCCGGTTCACGGCCAAACTAGAAGGGGGCTGTCAGATACTGACCGCGCTGCAGTACATGAACTTGGCTTTCACACTGATAACTGATGAGTTCAATGATACGATAATGTAGCAAATACGAATGGCTAGAAAAGGCGTATAAACGCGTCTCTTTCACATTAAGGACACGTCCTTTATTGCTCCGTATAAAGGTAAAGGTAAGGTTCGCCCTAGAACAAGCTACGAAGGAACACAGGGGAGTAGATGTATAACTCTCCTACTCTTTCTTTAACTTCGGCGCCATATGGGGGTGGGTGGTCAACGCAACGTCCCAGCCAGTTTACCTCAGGGAAATACTCGGTACCCATTGTATAGGAGACTGGATGTCCCAGAGCCGGTTTGGACGGGAACGGAAAATCTCGCCTCCACCGGGATTCGATCCCCGGACCGTCCAGACCGTAGCGAGTCGCTATACCGACTACACCATCTCAGCCCACTTATTACTCCGTGTAGCTGCCTTAAATTTAGTGTTGTGAAGTGCAAAAGCAGTTACCAGATAGGTGGCATGAATGCCATGTGTGAAGGTGCCGAAAACTGCGGCTCCAGGCAGGCTCAGTGAACTTTCTCGTCCGCCCGTCGACAAAGAAGTATCACCCAACACCGGACTACTATCACCTCATCGCAACGTCAGCAGCAAAGGTAGTGAGGAAGCTGTATTTCCAGTAGACAAAGGGATCGTGATGGATAAATCGTACTTAAAAATACAAGTATTACAGCAGGGTAACATCATTTTCATCTACAACAGAGGAAAATGTATATTTTTGAGGCACACAAAATGCAGAGTCATCATTAACAGCATGCATACATTACGCCTCACAGATTTCTCGCCCCAGCTCCGCCACCTTCTAGGGACGGCTCTGCTGACAATACTGAAGTCTAGCCCTCCCCGACTCCCCATTACGTCCATTTCCGTCTTAATTTTTACGTCGAAGTACTTCTCGAGTATTTCATTTTTATACGTTTCTAATTTACAGCCTCCCCTCAGAGTAGGACACCGCACGTACATGTGTACAAAACAGCAAGAAAGTCGTTTTCTAAATGCGTTAGCAAAATTGCGAAAAGCGACTATTAACTTCGTCATACCTGTCCGTCCGAATGGACCAACTCGGCTCCCACTGGACGTTTTTTCATGAATGTTTATATTTGAATATTTTTCGCAAACCTGCAATGAAAATTTAAAGTTTCATTAAAACCGGAAAATAGTAACGGGTACTTTACACGCAGACCTGGGTATAGTTATAATATCTCGACTACTGTTCTTAGAATGAGTAATTTTTCGGACAAGAGTCGTAGAGAAAAGCAAAATACATTTTATGTTCAATAAACTCCCCC
>Ga0123352_10007582_pt1 | contig 16767 bp, 7 predicted proteins | sample TergutLab28metaG_FD_89700 | JGI IMG/M metagenome (GOLD analysis project Ga0123352, IMG submission 89700) | Labiotermes labralis P1 segment gut microbial communities from Petit-Saut dam, French Guiana - Lab288 P1 | ecosystem: Host-associated > Arthropoda: Insects > Digestive system > Gut ... | reverse complement strand
GTACCGCACCGCTAACCTCTAAAGTTGCATTTTATATATTTATTCAACAAATATAGGTACTGAATATTTTAAACATGGTATATACTCTCCGTTTCTTTCTCTTCAAAATGCAGTTTGTTTCATGATTCTAATGTATTTGTTTCCTGTATTATTCACATTTTATATACAGGGTGTACTAAAATTAAAAAAATAATTCCGGCGCCAAAAGGTTAATCTCGGCGTTATACGGGGGAGCGTTAATGTCACTCACCGGCCGCTTTACCCCCGGTAAAGACCCGATACCCCCCGTACAGGAGGTTGGGTGGGCCTCAGGGTCGGTCTGGACCGGTGCGGAAAATCTCGTCCCGCACCGGGATTCGATCACCATCCAGACAGTTGCGAGTCGCTAAACCGACTGAGCTATACCGGCAGCCCCCTCTATTTAATTGTACTCCTACTCATAATCATACTCATGATGCAATTTTTGTCTGGCCTCTTGCTATTTCCTCCTTCCCAGACCCAAACATCATCTCTGGATGTCAAAGAACACGTTTCACCCCCACATAAAACAAGCAAAATTATATAATTCTGCATATCTGGAATTTCACACCCTGAAATAGCAAACCGGGAAGACAAAGTATTGCCGACGGCCATGCTCCGTTATTGAAGGAAGAACGAAGCGAAGGATAGAAGTGACGATAAGACGATGAAGAAGGGGTTAGCAGTTTTAGGCCTTTAGGAAACAAGACGATACTGGAAATTGAAAGAGGAATCACTAGATCGCACTGTGTGCAGAACTCGCTTTTGGAAAAGGTTAAAGACCTGTCGCAAGACGGATCATGTAATGAAGGAAAGAAAGAAAGAAAGGACATTCCCGGAATAGGAATAACAATTTGGGTAGCTATTATGGTGCCGATGAAACACCAGCATAGAGGAAAGCGGCTTATGCTGAACTGAAGCCCCACGCCAAGAATTACGTACGGAGGAGGGGGAGGGGTAGTAGACTGTAACGCATTCTCAATGTCACTGCCCTAATGGTTCACCCGCGGCGAAAGATGGACTGGACGATGGAAGTTCCTTAAAAGACGGTCTGGATTCTGTGGTGAAGAAAAATTCTCGGTCCCCGGATGGAATGTAATCCTAATTCATGGCCGCAGCTACGCGGGTAGGGTGGGGGGGCAGTGGCGCCGCCGCCCCCCCCCCCGACGGCACACTCCAATGGGCAGCAAAATTAAAACTTTAAATTAAAAAAAATGGGTCTGCGCTCAACGGTTTTTAAATGACTAACACAAATAACGGGAAATTCAATAAATGACAGCGATTTAAAAAATAAAGTTCGTGATTTCTGTTAGGGGCGCCAAAAAAACCTCGCTATGCCACCGCCTTGACGCTCCGGCCGTCCAGTCATGCTGACTATACCGACCATAGTAGGGGGCTGAGGTCTGTGGCTCTTTCCCATTCATTTGCACAGCTTGTATGACCGCAAAGCTGAGTCCCGAACTGTAAGCTATCCGGCTCACCGACGACACATCAGTCTGTTCCATGTTGGCAACACATTTCTGTACCTTACACCAACATATGGACTGAATTGGCGGTGCAAAAATGCGGCCACGCGTTTCACCAACTGTGACAAACTATATCGTACGGCTGAGCATTTCCGCTATGTCATCGGTGATGAAAGCGGGAATATTATGACAGTAAAGCATTCTTCTAACACGACTGCAGAACAAAGCATTTTCCAACAACCTCTTATTGAGGGCATTTAAATGCACAAATAACACGACAGAACACCAGAGGACGCGTCTGTTCAAGTATTAAATCAGTCCCGAGTATTAATCCTCTACTTAAGCAGGTGCCGCAAAGGCGTTCAGAGATAGAGGAGGTAATGCTCCACGCATTCCAGACTTCGAAAATACGGTTAGTTACATGCGTTGGCCGTTTTAACCCGGGTATCCATGTCCGTACTGACATACACGAAATGTGGCATGACTATATATATACAGGGTGTTTCAGGAGGAATTGTGAATATTTTAGGAGGTGGTAGTATGGACTATTCCGAGTAAATAAGTTCATGTAAACATGTGTCCAATTTTCAATGGGTGTGGAGATACAGCTGTCTGAATGTTACGCATAAGAAGCCTAACAAAAGTATGAAGGAAAGACAAATGACGTACTGATTGCATTTATCGGTTATGTAAATGATCTCAATAAACTGCAACAGTTCAAAGTAAGTGTTCAAAAATCCCACAATCGACTTCAATGCTCTTTTCAACCTTCTTGGCAATAGTAGGTGTAGCTCTGCTGAGGTCATCTTGGCGTTCTTGCTTTGTGAGGGGAGCACTATCCATAATGCGAGCGACCAATTCATCTCTTGTGTTTACTTTTTCATCCATCCCCACAAACAAAAATCTAATCTGTACGCGCCAACTTCAAACAGCTGTATCTTCACACCCATTGAAAATTGGACACATGTCTATATGAACTTATTTACTCGGAATAGTCCATACTTACTTCCTTACTCCATGGTGCAGAGTCCTTCTTGAGAAACTAACTGGTTTGCAGCTAGTCAAAAATTCCCCACATTTCACGGAACCCGAAGGTTCATTACCGCACTCACAAGCGTCCGCCACCCGTCCCTATCCTGGGTCAGCTCAATCCAGTCCATATACCCACATCCCACCTCCTGGAGATCCATCCTAATATTATACACCCATCTACGCCTAGGTCTCCCCAGTGGTCTCCTTTCCTCCGGTTTCCCCAGCAAGACCCTATACACCCCCTCTCCTCACCCATACGCGCCACATACCCAGCCCATCACATTCTTCTAGATTTTATCACCCACACAATATTGGTTGAGGAGTACAAATCATTTAGCTCCTCGTTATGCAATCTCCCCCATTCCCCCGTTACCTCGTCCTTCCTCCTCAACACCATACTACCACCTCCTAAAATATTTACTCTTCCTCCTTAAACACCCTGTATATATATATATATATATATATATATATAATCACAAACGCGGGTACAACGTCGCTTATTTTTCCTCTCCGATGTATCAGAATTAAATGACATGGATTAATTAGTTTCTGAATCGATGCAGAGGTCCTAAGAAATAACGCCTTGATATAAGAATATGAAATATGACATTCAAACGACTGTTTTCAACATGTTGTTATTACCAACAGCACGAAGGATGTGCGTGCATGCGTGCGGCATGCTGATGTCAGCGACACGTGAATGCGGTAATAAATCTTTGGGTTCTATAAAATATGTGGAATTCCTTGACTAGCTGAGGACCTGTTAGCTTCTCAAGAAGGACTCTGCTGCATGGAGTTTTATACACACACACACATACAAACACATAGACGGATCATTACTACGCCTGGGCATCAAATGAAACATCAGGATTGGAAATCGGAAGCCCTTTCGCGGGAAAAATGATGGCCAAACATAATATTAGAACTACCTTAATATAAGTGCATAATTAAATAATGAAGAGGTGACCAGTGTATTTGAAAACGACTAAAAAATTTTAAAAAACGGGAACAATTCCGGGACTCCTCACTATGATTCCGTCCAGATTTCGCTTTTCCGTCTGCTATCTAAAAACACAAAATATAACAAGTGCAGAACCAATTCACCTTGTTTTATACGGATATGAAACGCGCTCTGTTACACTCAGAGAAGAACAAAGACTGAGAGGTTTCGAGAAATGGGTGACGAGGAAGATACTGAGACTAAGAAGGAGGCTAGAGAACACTGCATAAGGAACAGCTTCACGATTTGTTGGCCGTTCGGCATCAAACATTACCGGAGACCAAACAGGATGAGATGGTCTGGGCATGAGGCATGTATGAGGGAGAGGACAGATGCATATAGGTTTTTGGTGGGGAAACCTGCAGGCAAAGATGGGAGGATAATATTAAAATGGGCCGTAAAGAAACAGGATGGGACTGGCTTCATGTCAGTCAGGATAGGGACAGGTGGCGGCCTCTTGTGAGCACAGCAGTATAATTTATATGATCAATATGCCTTGCACCATTCGAATATATACAATAAGGGTAATAACAAAAGCACACGACTACATTCAAATTAGTTGTATATACATATATATATGTATATATATATAAAATGAACTCTTACATGTATCGGCCAACCATGTCGCCATCTACATCTGTATTTTACATCCCTGAAGATGGCTACATGGATGGCCGAAACATGTAGAAGTTCACTATATATATGAAACTAATTTCAATACACTGGTGTGGATTTGGTAGTACATTTACTTTTAAATACTGTATACGGTAATGTACCTTCGGGTCCCTGAGTAGCTAAGGTACTGTCAGCTTCTCACGAAGGCCTTCCTTTCATGGGACTGCATACAGGCGAACAACAAACACGAACCTCTTATTTCTAAAAAAAAAAAATACTAAACAAAGCCCACAAAAAACGTGGCCATCTACGTTTGTATTTTACATCCCTGAAGATGGCTACATGGTTGGTCGAAACATGTAGGAGTTCGTTGTATATATGAAACTAATTTCAATTTACTGGTGTGCATTTCGTAGTACTATTGTTTTTACATACTGTATACGGTAATGTACCTTCGGGTCCCTGAGTAGCTAAGGTATTATCAGCTTCTCACGAAGGCCTTCCTTTCATGGGATTGCATACAAAAAAACACTAATCAAAGCCCACAAAAAATGTAGTTCTGAGCCAATTTGCAAACTCACTGTCCAGCACATCACTGAACTACAGTACAATCAACAACTCAACCCTCAAAATCAGAAGAATCTTTAAATAACTTTCATCCCTTTTTAGGCTCGTTCGCAAAATTACGAAAAGCGACTAAGAGCTTCGTCAGGTCTGTGAATTTGATGTTTGTTGGACCGTGCATCATTGTGAAAACTGAAGAATAAAAAACCAAATACATGCTGCTTTTTATTTTATTGTACTTCTTATAGGCTCAATATGTTTCGGGCACTACTATACCCATCATCAGTAGCTCCCGACTATGATGTTGATTACCACATTGGTCGTTTCGTTCTTGGTTTGCTGTAGGTTGGAGGTTAGGTGCGGTTAGGCTGGAGTAGTGTCGGGCTGCAGGCTAAAGCTTTAGCCTGCAGCCCGACACTACTCCAGCCTAACCGCACCTATGTTTTAGCCTGCAGCCCGGACACTACTCCAACCTACCCGCACGTAACCTCCAACCTACAACAAACCAAGAACGAAACGACCAATGTGGTAATCAACATTATATTCGCGAGCTCCTGATGATGGGCATAGTAGTGCCCGAAACATGTTGAGCCTATAAGAAGTACAATGAAATTATAACTAGCATCTAGTTGGTTTTTTATTCTTCAGTTCGTCAGGTCTGTTTGCTTGTCCGTCCGTCCGTCCGTCCGTGGGCATGGAACAACTCGCCTCCCACTAAAAGGATTTTCATGTAATTTAAAATTTGATTTGTTTTTTTGAAACTCTGACGAGAAAAATCACGCTCCATTAATATCTCACAAGAATATAAAGGCTATTTTACATGAAGACCTATATACATTTATGACAATAAGGTAAATCAGTCCCATTACCGGCCCGAGGTGCCCAGAGGGTTCCAGGAAGTTAAGGTTCCCAGATTACGTGACAATGGCCCAGGATGGTGGTAAGGTTGTCAGCCTTACGCACCGGCTGCTTTTTACCCCCAGGAAATACTCCTGGTACTCATTTCTGTTAGAGGCTGAGTCGACCCCAGGGCCACAGTGCGATCGGAAGGATTATGTCAATGAAAAATTCCAATGAACATTTACGATAATATCTTGCTGAATTCTTCTTAGGGTGAGAAATGCTGCACACCGAAGTTTTCCGAAAATCGTGCCGCTTCTAAGATAATGTGGAAAACTGTTCTACAGCCAGACAGGCCACAGATGACAATATAATACGGCGCATGCGCATTGCATGCTGGGCAACTAAGGCTACAAACCCACACTCAGAATATGTAATAATTATTGCTTCTCTACGGCAACAATGGTTACGCGAACGCACCTCAATGTTACGTTATACTTGCACTGCCTGTCTTGTTTAGCATTTTAAAAACAGAGTGGCGCGGTTTGGGCGTTTAGAGCCACAGACCGGACGCAGGGACAGAGACAATAGCTAATTGTCTCTTGCACATACAAGTGGCGGACATGCAAATCGTGCCATCTGGCAAAACGGAGAGAGAGAGAGACAGAAATGAGTAGTAAGGGAACAGTCCTCGCATACTTGAGATAGGTCTTAAATATCTCCCAATCATCATTTGTTTGAGCCTACTGTTGATATTGCATTGTTCGGAGCGACTGGAACAATATACAGGGTATAACAATACAGGCAGTGTACTATAACGTAACAATGAGGGGCGTTCGTGCAACCATTGTTGCGGTGAAAAAGCAGTATTCTGAGTGTGTGCCTGTAGCTTTAGATATATAGCATGTAATGCGCATGCGCTGTATTATATTGCCATCTGTGGCTTGCACCGCTCTACAAAACTTTGCCACATTATCTCATACACGGCACGATTCTCGGGGGGGGATTAGGTTACTGAATGCAAAATGTGTGTTTTGATTTCCTCTACAATTTTTGTTTAAAATATTTCGAATTCTACGAAGAAATGAGACAGACATGATCAAAAATGTATATCGGTCTTCATGTAAAGTACCGGTTATTCTTGTCAGATTTTAAGGGAACTTGAATTTTCTCGACAGGGTTTCTAAAAATACAAAAATCTCAAACTTCATGAAAATCAGTCCAGCGGTAGCCGAGTTGTCCCAGACGGACAGACAGACACGACAAAGCTAATAGACGCTTTTCGCAATTTTGCGAACGCGCCTAAAAAGTCTGATAACACTTGAGCAAGATGGCGTGTAGAAGTGAAGCAAAGATGAACAGAAAAGTAGACGAATAAACATTATATTGAAATTTACAATAATTTACGAAATGTTAGCAATGCGTGACAGTTATAGCGTGTTACCAGATTTTAAATTCGAGACTATTTCCAAGAAAACCAACGACGATTCGAGTACCTGTAACGCGGTTTTTCATGTTCACACAACACGCCCTCTTTAAGTTTTTTTGCACATCTTAAGAAACAGATTTGCAATCAACGTTTCGAAACCGGCGGGATATCATTTCTTGCACTACCTCGTAACCTATGAAATTTACAGTCGATAATGCTCCAGTGTTAAAACGTCAAATTTTTCTTCGGCCCCAGCTTGTACATCACACAGAAGACTGTCCCAAATACAGAGCGAAATTACGGCGAGATATTTTCACAAATATACGTAAGTCTTCGTGGAAATTGTCCGGTCCTTTTATCCAGATTTACCTAAAATCTGAATGAGTCCTTTTGGCTTCACTATGTCCCTGGGTTCGACTCAGCGTGTAACAGATTTCAGTACCAGGAATGTTTCCTGGGGAAGTACAGGCGACCGGTGCGTATGGCTGACAACCTTACCACCTTCATGTGCCGACTGTCTCGAAATCTGGGAGCCTCAAACTAATACAACCATCAGGGTCTCTAATAGACCTGTACAATGACTGCTTTACCTTTTCCTTACGAGATATTTTAATCCCAAACATAAAGAAGATGAACGAAAATCTGTCTGGTGAGAGTCGCGCTGTTCCTTGCGGACGGACAGGCATGACAAGCTAATACACAATTTTCGTAACCACTTCGCTAACAGTATTTAAAAACTGCAGGCTGCGTGCTGCCATGTCATAAGGAGAAGGAAAACACCTTTAAAACTCCATAAATTCAATCACTGTATCTGTACAGAAGACCAGTCTTTACGTACTCATCAGAGACTTAGACTTTAGCAGCAAAAGACGAAAACAACCTACGAATTTTTTAAAGACAATTACTAAGGAAGATATCAGGTCCTGTCAATATCGACAATATACGGAGAATATGAAACAACATGGAGTTTCATAAGTTAATAAAAGGCGTAAATATAGTGAGATTCATCAAGGAATAAAGAATCAACTGGATGGGGCATGTTCAAAGAATGGACCAAGCAAGACCAACTAGGAAGCTATTAGATTTGGAAACCCGCGGGAATTAGACCTGTAGGAAGACCAAGACAGTAACGTGTACACGGTTAAGTCATGTAAGGGCGTAAAGTGAGTTCCCGACGCTTTAAAATTGGGACTGGTCAGCTAAGGGAGACAACCCTGACAGAAAACATCGGTCCTCCACGATAGCTGGGGGGTTGGGCATGGGGCTGACAACCCCATCCTACAAAATTTATTGTTCAGAAACCATGACAGGGAAGCCAAGGCCAAACTGAAAGGGCCGTAGCGCTATAGGAAGAAGAAGGAAGACCAAGACAACGATGGAAAGAGGATGTTATGGAAGATCTAAAAAAGCTGAAAGTTAAAAACTGGAAGGAAATAGCTAAGGACAGAAGAACTGGGAGCGACTTGGCTGAGAGGGCGAAAACCCACAAAGGGTTGTAGTGCCAAATGGTGATGATGGTGTATCTGTACAGCTCTACCGGAACTGGAAAGAGCAGGTACCAAGGATGGTGAACAGCGTAACATCAACAACGATTACACGATACATGCATGCGGTAAGGGAAGATGCGTTTAGGGAGGTGACAGGACACCGCATGAGACCGTAACAGGCCACATGGACTAATAACAGCTGACAGCCTAATGATGGTGGTGATAATGAAGACAGTAACCCAATTTCGACGCGGAATGAATCTTCACTCTGTTAACGAGCTGCAAAACTCTCAGCATTAAAAAAAAAAACTCCCCCTTCTTTCCAATGCTCGTGTCGGCTAAATTCCAACGATTCCCTGCCTTGAAACAGCGAGAAATACGTCAAACTGTTCGCGCTGATTTACGAAAAACCACAATTTGGACATCCATGTGTAGCGTTTTTAGGCGAAAGGCGACTATCGGCATAAAGTCCGTCCGTCCGTCCGTCCGCATGGAACAATTCGGCTCCCACTGGACCGATTTTCATTAAATTTGATACTTCACGATTTTTCGAAAATCCGCCGAGAAAATTCAAGTTTGATTAACATCTGACATAAATAATGGATGCTTTCCATGAAGACCTATGTGCCTTTATGATAATATCTCGCCGAATCCTTCTTAGAATGAGAAATGCTTCAGACAGAAGTTGCAGAGAAAATAAAAACGCACATTTTGTGTTGAATAACCTTTTTCCGAGAATCGTGTCGTTTATGAGATAATAATGCGGGGGGGGGGGAAGTGGCAGATCCAGAGAGGTCACAGAAGACAACACGGCGCATGCGTTTTGCATGCCGGATAACTAAGGCTACAGACGCACACTTAGAATATGAATTATTTATCGCTTTTCTACGTCAACAATGGCTACACGAACGTGGCCCGATGTTATGTTATCCGTACACTTCCTGTCTTGTTAAAACATCTCTAGCTGTGTGCAGCACATGATCAAGGATACACAAAACGAAACTCGGCAGATCCAGTTCCGCACACGTGGCGACTCGCTCCAAGAGCCAGGTGTGATGAAGTCTGAAGTCGTCAGAGCACGAAGCTCCGACTCATTACTGTCCTTAATTAACACAGTAATTCATTCAAAGGCAAGATGAACGAGTATCATGTTACTTTTTTTCTTTTTTGGTTAATTTTTCGTTCCTCATATCTGAGTGAACTCCACAGGAAACAAATTATCAGAAGCAACGACAGTGACGTCATTTCTTCGCGTGCGTCCGTAAGCGAGAGGAAAGGGGTCGAATTCATTACGTCACATTATTCCTCTGTCGTAAGGCTACCTTCCGTACGTTTGGGCGAACATTAAGGGAATGAATAATATTAAGTACCTTTCACTACAAACCAACCCCCAAGGCAAAATAAACCATAATTTTTAAAATAAGCAAAGATTTTGATGCAACACAGTGTATCGCCCGTTCTGTCACTTTTTATCAGGCGTGGCGTGGGTATACTCAACGATTTCGTGAAACACGTACAAATCAAATCGTATTACAAACCAAATTTAATCTATAACATTCCGGCAAGATACCTCACGAAATACACAACACCCTGTATAACGTATTTCTTCTTCTTTTATTACAATGCGTGGTTTCAAGCCTACATCACGTCCATTGATGACCGAAAAGCACACAAATATGACTGAAGTCCGGCAGGTTTTATAAAATTCTAACCCGGAATATTGGGGTAAAATTCTTGACGAGACACATCAATTATAAAAGGCTGAGAGTCAAACCCCAGACCACACTCACGAACATCACTGAACTCCATACAAAGTAACATTTATGTGCGAATAAATCGGTGTGATATGTCGCACTGCCTGGCGGTTGCCTTCCCATGGTATCCGTGTCCTGTCACCACCATGTCCCCACTACATGTGGGTCCGGTCCGCCGGAGCCTGGATCCGCTGCTTGCTCTGCTAAGATCAATACCAGCCGCCCCCACCACCTCCATCTGCAACCCCCGCGCGGACTCGACCTTCAGCTGTTTACAAAACATGTGTCACCTGTCACGATGGCTTACGGAAGCCTAGCAATGAGGTCCCAACTTAAAGGTTGCAGATACAAATCTACTAGAGGCCTCCAGGTTTTCAGATTTTCACCAGCGGTTTTTGCTCATATAATTATAATAACAATAATAATATATTTGACTGCAAATGGGCTGTCACCCGGTGGCAGTGGTTATTATTCATGCACATAAATATGAAATAAAAGGAAAAGCAGTCCCATTACAGGCCTGGAGTGGCCCAGAGGGTTCCAGGAAGTTAAGGTTCCCAGATTTCGTGACAATGGCCCAGGATGGTGGTAAGGTTGTCAGCCCTACGCACCGGCCGCCTTTACCCTCAGGAAATGCTCCTGGTACTCATTTCTGTTAAAGGGTGAGTCGACCCCAGGACCATAGTGCGATCGGAAGGATTATGTCAATGAAAAATTCCAATGACACCATCTGGAATCGAACCAGCGACCTTCCGACTTGTAGCACAGCACCTTAACCACTGAGCTACCGCGGTCCAAAATATGAAATAAAGATAGCATAAATACGAAGTAAGGATCTAATAAATGTACGTCGGGAGGGCTACATGAGAAGCATGTAGTGGCAATTTGGAGTGTTGGGAACCATCTCAGGATTCGCTTATAGACACAGGGAAACCGAGAAAAACCTGTGTCGAGGTGGTCGGTCGCAGGACCTTCCGAATACTGACTTCTAGCCAGCAGTCCGGCATCTGAAGTATGTAATAAAACAACTCACCCAACTGGAAATACAGTGAATATGAGTAGCCACACCTGACCATCAGTTGAAATACTTTCGACAACACGGACTACCATGAGAGGCCGTTACTACACAAGTCCTACCGACAGAGTGAATGTACAGTAACAACCATATCCAGTGAGCAATCTTAGGGTGAAAAACCTATTCAAAGCGTCAAATATCTACTCATGTTTAACTTGTTTTAACTAGACATCATACGTTTCACATTTTATCCAGTATCATATTTTATGTACATCCACAAATGTAAATACTGGGATCCCAATATCTAAAACAGCACGTGAGACCTACTTTGCTGAAGGCCTGATGATGACCTGTTAACAGGTCGAAACATGTAGCCTATATACTCTAATAAACATCTGTTGTGGTGACGTGTATTAGTCGATTTGTTTTTATTGCGTTCGAGCACTTGGCGATGCCCTCTTTAAAGTATGCAAGACAGCAATACACACAGTAAAACAACATACATAAGGTAACAAAGATACACACAAGACAATAACACAATACACAAAAGATCAACTACAGTTAACAGCAATGCACATAGGAAAAGCAACATAATGGAGAGAAAGTACTGTACCTAGTTTCTAATATTGTTAATGCACAGACATAACACACGAATTTTAACAGGACCTTCACTTCACTTCTTGCCTTCAGCAGCCACCTGAACCTAACTCAGGCAACCTGAATACACAGGTAGCACGTGCTTCCGAAACGACGGAACATACCTATCCTACACGGCGTGACAACCGTAAAGACATCAGTTGTACAAATCTATTGTTGTAGAACAGTGCATTGTTCAGCGAGCCACTGCAAAACAAAACAGTTTTCACCGCTCAAGACAAATGACAGAAGTGCTTACACGGTACCACAACAATGGGATCTGTAAATGGCAGTACGGTGTCAACTGCAGGTACCAATTAACGCCTCACATCACAGCGTTTATAGGGGTGCGTCAATCATAATCCTGTGGCGATGGCAGACAAAGTTGCGTTAATTTCTCGAAATGGCAAATACATTATTACAAAACTTTGCATCCCACGAGGTCAAGGATTAACCTTTTAAAGCCTAGCGGTCAGTGTACATACCACTAGATTCAACAACGAAAAATTCAACATGAAGCTCACATTACGTTCACGCATATTGTACGGATCTGAAAACAAAGAACGGCTTTCACCTTACGCAGCATTAACAGATTGGTTTTATATAACTGAAGCGGAGAGTGTTTACCGCGCGGTACGATCTGAGTCCTTATACAGGGCGTTTCATAATGTTCTCCGTGATTACGAACATTTATAACAAGAAAACCAAAGGACCTACCTTAATGGAATTGTTCACAGCCACAGGAAAACTGAACAATTTTTTTTTGACAACTAGAGATGTTCGATGTGTGCACCACGGGTGACACGACACACATCGTTACGACATTCAGGTTCTTCCCACACACGCGTCAACATGGGTGCATCGATATTCTTCACTGCTGCAATGATCCGTGCCTTTAGGTCGGCGAGGTCACGTGGCAGTGGTACTTCATGTACGTTGCAAGAAATGCACGTTGCACAGTAACCACAGACTTACTCGTGTGATATTCCAATATACATAACGACTTCTCCCCCAGAGCGGCCATTTTCTCACTACATACACTCGCATCGCCTAGCGGCAGAAATGTGAACTACGATGATAAACAACTTACTGGGAAAAACATTTTTGAGTTGTTCCTTCTGTCTGTACAGATTTCGTAAATACGTGTCCTACAGTTTTCCTATAATAAATTTTTGTAATCCCGGAGCACATTATGAAACGCCCTCTATAAAACAGACACGACTAGCCTTTAAAGGACATTCAAGAATAATCCGGTTACAATGAAGTCACGGTTCAAACCAGAGCTCTGTATGTGGACACATCGTGCGTCTTGTGAAAGTCAAGTTGCACTTACGGATCAGTCTTTGAAACAACAGATGTTCAGGTGACCTACTCCGTAATGAGCTACCGCGACGGTGCGTGTACTGCTGCCCACAGTGGCGGACTGACGTCACCTGCAACACAGGAGGTGTTCGTCAAGGCCCGGTTACAATTTCGCTTTTAGGCGAGGCCGCAAAATTGTGAAAATCAGCTGTTACCTTCGTCACGTCTGTCCGTCCGCATGGAAAAAAATCGGCTCCCACCAAACGGATTTTCATGGAATTTGATACTTGAGTATTTTTTCGAAAATCTGCTGAGAAAATTCATGTTTTGTTAAAATCTGACAAGAATAATGAGTACATGAAGATCTATGTACATTTACGATAATACCTCGCTCAGTTCTTCTTAAAATGAGACATATTTCAGATAAAAGTTGTAGCCAAAATTAAAACAAATTTATGTTCAATTATCTCCCCCCCCCCCGGAAACTGTGCCTTTTCAAACAATGTAGAAAAATATGCTAGAGCCAGACCGGCCACAGATGACACTATAATGCTGCGCAGAAAAGATAGGATCTTGTTGCCGGCTAATTAAGGCAAGAATACAGACACACACTCATTAATATGTAATACTTACTTTGTTTCCACTGCAACAATGGTTACGTGAACGAGACCCAACGTCACGTCATAGTACAATGTATGTCTTGTTAGTCCAACGCAATTACAGCCGGATAGCTAAGTAAACTTAAACCATGTAACAGTTTACGAAATTACTTTGGCAACGGTATGACCCGCCCTCAACAGCAATACTTTTGAGTGCTCAAACAAGAAAAAAACGGGAAGTGTTCATGTCCGAAAACGCGTGTTATCCAAACGCTTGTAAAGTTGTGACAGGAAAGCCTTCAGGAAAGAAACTACCTGGAAACCTTAGGCGTAGATAGGATAATAATATTAAAATGGATCTTGCAGATATAGGATATCATACAGTGGCCTCAGATTCAACTGGCTCAGGACAAGGACAAGTGATGCGTTGTTGTGAAAACGACAATGAACAACCTCCAAGACGTGTCCCTGTTAGCGGACTGCCGTAAGGGTACCTTCTCTATGTCCCCCACGCCTACCGTTCTCAACAGCAGATACAGTACCTCACGGTGTTCTCTGATGTCACCTCGTAATGACTGATCGGTCCCACACATTTGCGTCATGTCACCACAATTACCGAGACTTTGTGGAATTACTCAGATTATACTTAAAACTGAAAAGTTCGGTTTACGCCGTGCGAACGTGGCAGAAAGGTTCTGAAGCAATGCGCTGTGGCGTTCAGGGTGGCCGTTACCAATCCGGAGAAACCCAGACGAAGTTCGGCTCCAAATGTACTGACGTCACCAAAATGAAGACTCAAAGGAAACATAAAAGTATTGCAATCCTACATTTAATTGCCATTGGCAAGCGTGGATATTGTCACAATTGCTTTGATTTTACGATCGCCGGTACTCTGGTTTCTTTAACTTTCAAGTCCCTCACCCCGGGCTTTTCAACCTTCCTCGCTAATAACACGGCAAATTTAAGCAACTGTGGCCACACCACGAGCAATCAGTCAGCAAGAGAGCAGCCGAAGACCACCGCTGATTAACCCTATCCTGGACCGACACCCGGAATGCGTTCATCTCGATGACCGCCTTCGCGGCACGGCGTTTATGTACAAAGGACAAGATAACCTGTTCGAATAACAACCATATGTACTCGCTTAATCTTAAGGTGTGTCATCCCCGTTGTGTTAGGTCAGTAACACAAAGCTATGGTGTGTATATATCTATATATACACACAGTCATGAACACAACAATATTATAATTAGTAGCGATATATAATATAGAACTACATGTTTCGGCCCTGTATGTAGGCCAACATCAGATTGTCCAAGGAACGTATTGAGTGACTACACAGTATGTACCACACATACCGTGTAGTCACTTAATAAGTTCTTTGGACAACCTGATGATGGCCTAAATACAGGGCCGAAAAATGTAGTTGTATATTATATATTGCTACTAACTGTAATATTGTTGTGTTCATGACTATATATATATATATATATATATACATACATACATACATACACTAGAGCTTTGTATCATACGTACTCGCATTTCAAGGGCTTTCTCTCGCCTTCCAACGAATAACGTTCTGGAATTACTTGTACATGTTCTAATCCACGTCCTTCCAATACCGACTAACAGAGCCTGTAGTGCAGGGGAACTTGAATGAAAGGCTCGCTAACATAAAATGTGCGATCTTGATGTTGTGTTCTTCGACTGTTTATCTACTGCAGATGTGACTTCGAGTGCAATGAAACGAAAAAATACACGCATTACGTTCATATAACCCATAGTTTCCCAAATCTTTTGCTCGCGGACCCCATTTGGCTTTTAAAAATAACCCTGGATCATCAAATCATTTCCTACGTAAATAAAGCAGTCGGATGACAGGTATCCAAAATTAAAAATTTAAACCTCAAAAACGATTTTAGATAGATAAAAAGTGATCCCATTAGAGGCCCGGTGTGGCCCTTAGGTTGGGTGGACAACAGCCCCCCCCCCCCCGGCCGCACTTTACCCCCGGGAAAGACCCGGTACCAATTTTACAGGAGGCTGGGTGGGCACCAGGGCCGGTTTGGACGGGCGGAAAATCTCGTCCCCACCGGGATTCGATCCCGGACCGTCCAGCCCGTAGCTCAGTCACTATACCGAATGAGCTACCCAGCCCACGATTTTAGACAGACACTAACACAAATTAGTAGCATACGTAACAATGCGTTGCACGATCTGACATTAATTAAACAAAGTGTCGCTAGCTTTGTGGGTCCAGGGGAGTTCCTGACGGTCATGAGATATAAACATATGGACAATTAAAGACGTTCCTCGATTGTTTTTAACAAAAAATTATTCCTTTAATTGAAAATTCAGTGAACCTCAAAGTAGCCATTACAGAAACGTATCAATGGATCCCCTGAGAACTGGTCGCGGATGCTTTGGGATCCACAGAGCACAGTCTGGGAGTCACTGATGTAGGCTATACTAGCAGCATGGCGGTGCAAAATTCAACGGAGAAATCTTGACATTTCTCATTTCTAGAAAGACAGTTTAATTTTAACAAACGACACTCCTTCGTGTTTCTGTAACTTGATAGAATAGCAAGGAAAGGGCAAGCAATCCCTCTAACAGGCCTAGACACGCCCTGAGGGTTCCAGGAGGGTGGGGCTTCCAGATTTCATACCACTCGGTACATGAAGTTGGTAATGTTGTCAGCTCCACGCACCGGCCGCCTTTACCCCCCCCCCCCCAGGAAATACTCCTGGTACTCATTTCTGTTAGAGGCTGAATCAACTCCAGGGCCTGAAGGATTAAGTCAATAAAAAAATCCCAATGACATAATCGGGAATCGAACCCGCAACCTTCCGACTTTTAGCGCAGTGCAACTAAATGCGCCACCGCTCCCCCCCCCCCCCCCCCCCAACAAAAAAAACACACAACAATCAACCACACCAAATTTTTTTTTTCTTTATTAAAAAAAAAAAATTTTTTTATTTCCTCACACAATTACAAACCAACAACT
>Ga0123352_10007581_pt1 | contig 16768 bp, 12 predicted proteins | sample TergutLab28metaG_FD_89700 | JGI IMG/M metagenome (GOLD analysis project Ga0123352, IMG submission 89700) | Labiotermes labralis P1 segment gut microbial communities from Petit-Saut dam, French Guiana - Lab288 P1 | ecosystem: Host-associated > Arthropoda: Insects > Digestive system > Gut ... | reverse complement strand
ATAATATTAGGATGGATCTCCAGGAGGTGGGATGTGGGTATGTGGACTGGATTGGGCTGGCCCAGGATAGGGACAGGTGGCGGACGCTTGTGAGTGTGGTAATAAACCTTCGGGTTCTGTGAAATACGGGGAATTTCTTGACTAGCTGCAAACCAGTTAGCTTCTCAAGAAGGACTCTGCACCATGGAGTAAGTAAGTATACCCCTAACAGTGTTTTGTCTACATACTACAGTGCAGTGTTTTATGTATTCAACACCATACATCATATTTACATAATTATCACTGCTGACATCTCTCTGATATCTGTATTGATATTGACAGTTCAGCCTTCAAAATTATATTAAAACTGTAGCTTGAATATCAGACATAAAAATAACATCATGTACCTTTTACATTTAATAAAACGTCCGCTACAGTTACGATCTCAGTTACTTTAAGCAATACAAATCACAGCCCACAGTATTGTGTAAGTAAAGAAGCACAATTCAACAAACATAAGCAATTCAAATTTAATGTTACTATCTCACCTAGGTTTAACATAATAGGAAATTTCACCCAATAGAAGAAAACTACATGATCTTGTCTTTTAATAACCATTGACACATTCTTTGGACTAAGAAGGCAAAAAATGTATAGGAACATTATCATTATTATTGCATATACCTGTACTAAAAACACTTAAATATTAGTGTAAGTAATGTTAAGGTAGTTACACACGTTGTGTTCAATATATCACAATGAACCCCTAATAACTTGTACACAAAGTTGTAAGCCACACAGTAAATAGAAGGAAATGATTCTTTTGTGTTTAGATGGTTTGTTAACACTACACTGATGTCATCTAGTAGTCTGCATGTCATGAACAAGAAATGACAGGAGTTGTATATTTTTTTCATACCAAAGAATCTTTTTCTTTAATTTCTCATAAATTAATGTGTATCTGTTGGGAATGAGCCTGGAAATATAAAGGATGGGAATGGGCTGACTAAGTGGATGTGTAACAGCAAGTTTTAGCAATTCAGGACACATACCGTGCCAACAAAGTGTGGCACACCACAGAGCAGTACCGTCAGATTCACATATGGCTTGACACTAGCCAAATCTGTTACACAGTACACTTAACTTTCATTTTAGTTTTCCTGTTAGATATGTTGACCTTTTGGGGTATCACGTTTACTTACCTTTCTCGTACATTGTGTCCGTGTCTGGCCTGAACATTCGTACTGTATTATGCAGGCCATGAAGGCCTGCTGTTTTAGCCTAAGCAATCAAAAGAATGTTGCATGTTGTTGTCATGACGAAGGAAATGTTGAATTTGGGAAAAAATGAGGTCCAATTAAAAAATATTTTTTATGGTAATTATGTCAAATCAAACACTATTATGAATTCTGTTAATGGATCTGTACTGGATTGCCTTTAGTCAGAACAACTGTCCGACAGATTTACTTACATACAACTTACTACAAGTAGTTATAGGGAAGAAAGTTGAAAGAATATAGTTCTTCAAAAGACTGGCTCCTATATCATATTTTCAGTCTTGATAGTGTAGAAGACTCGCTGATGTAATTAGATGTATTTTACTAACATTACTAACATTACTGTAGCTCTTCTTCAAGTGACATATCACATGTAGTGTGCTCACTGTGGAGCAGATGGTGTTGTAGGGTTCCTTGAAGTAGTTAATGAAATCAGACTTGTGTAGGACATTTTTTAAACTTTTCTATTGCTTCATCAACAGAACGATGCATCATTTAAGTCACACTTTATATTCTGACTTCCCATGCTTTGCATGCACAACGTTATCATAGCTTAACCTTTTGGCGCCGGAATAATTTTTTTAATTTTAGCACATCCTGTATATAAAATGTGAATAATATAGGAACCAAATACATTAGAATTATGAAACAAATTGCATTTTGAAGAGAAAAAATGGAGAGTATATACCATGTTTAAAATATTCAGTAACTATGTTTGTTGAATAAATATATAAAATGCAACTTTAGAGGTTAGCGGTGCGGTACGACCACTATAGTTGACATTAGGCGTCAAAAGGTTAAAACTGGGAAAAATTTTCATATTTCACATAATGCACAAGACTTCTAGCCATTGTAAATTTGTTTCTGTAACTGAATGATATTCTGTACAGCCCAGCTATGGAGAACCTAAACTTAATGGTTTTCTACATTTTTTTGGAGATGTGTGTGGGGGGGGGGGGGGGGGGGGCAGTTGGGGGTGTTGGCTTGTTTCTTCACAGGGTATTGTAAACAGTACAGTCTGACATCAGTGCATACTGCTGTTTGTATTAGTACTACACAGAAAGCTTCTAAATAAATGAGAACGGTATTTTCATTCAGACAGCACATTTCACTTTTTGCTAGCACAATCAGAACATTTTTGCTGTGCTTTATGTGTGTTATGTTGATATCCAGATGTGGCTGCATCTGTTGCGTATGTGCCACTAGTTGGTTTGTTTGCAAGAAGTTTCTGCTTCAATTGAGACTGAACTTTCATGGCTTTCTGCTGTTTCTTTTTACATAAATCTAATTCAAGTAACATTCTTGTAAAATGTATTTGGATATATCTCACTGCACTTTAAATAATATAAATTATTAAACAAAATATGAAATAATGAAACAACATGCCACCAAGACTTTGTATTACGCCCCAGTTGTGTACCTGAAAGAAGTGGGTGTAAATCAAAAAGGAGAAAATCAAAAATAATATTTCCATAGGAAAAAAAAAAAAACTTAAACAAGCTGAAATAAACCAGCAAAAGAGTGTTAAACCTAAAATGAGAGGACAAGAGTAGAGAAGTGGTGTAAATTGGTGAGAGATAGTAAACCAAAAAGGCGTAAAACAAGGCCTTGGCTCTACCTCTCTAGCACAACTAATTATGTGTGTGTGTTTATATATATATACATAAACTGGCCTCATTGTGGCTCCTTATTTAAGGCGAAACATATAGCCAAGTTTTTAACATCAATAGGTCCGTGCATCGCTAATATAGTCACAGAATACAACCAACAAGATGCAACGTTTCACAATTTATTTATTTCTGTAAGACGCTGTACATGTTTCAGATGGTCCAGGCTAGCAGCAAGTAGCAGTATTGGTCTGACAAATACCTGACGCTGTATGTGCAGTTTTGAGCTCCTGATGACGGATGGAAAAACTGTCTGAACCATGTACAGTGTCTTACAGAAATAAATAAATTGTGAAACATTGCATCTTGTTGGTACTACTATGCGAATGTAGCCAAGTTATTATTCATCTTCCATCAGTAACTAAGAGAAGCTGTATTAGATGGATATACCATTTTATTATCCCTTATGGTACACACACAGCAGGATGTCTCAAATTAAAATAAAACAAAATACTTTTTTTTTTTTTTTAATGTAATAAAACTGATCAGGATTTTCAGTGTGTTGATTTGCAGTGTGCAAGTTCTATTTGGAAATTATCAAGTATGCAAAGAAAATTTGTGCATCTCTTGAATTGCATTTTTAAAACTGTAAAGATTATGTTGCAGGACCCATCTGGTAGTTGGGTTGGAAGTAAATTTTATCAGCTACCTTGTTTTGATCCGTTAATTTTCAAGCTTCCAGTAATCTGTCTGTGTTCATATTACTCCGCTTGTCTAAAATTATACGCTAAATTTACTTCATACACTGTATGTACTATTGTTCTGATAATTTCAATATTATCATCATATGTTTCAGCACTTAATACAAACTGTCTTGTGTAACTCCTGTAATTTTTCCATTTTACAACAAATATAATTAATCGTTATCACCTAGTTTAAGAGAATGTTAAAAAGTACCTTTGTCGGTTTAAAAGTTTACCCTTATCGCAAATTACATTTCTGTTCCATACTGAAGTCATAACATTGTACACTGTGAATGCTGTTGCTACCTGAGTCAGGACTAAACAAATGGCACGGTCTACAGTTCTTATGAAATCTGTAAATTTGTAGCCATAAAATTTTGGTTTTGTGGCTTTTGTCACGTCATTGGCTGATTGGTTGTTACTGACTTCTCGGAAGAACCTACTGTGACCATTTTTAGGTTGTCCTTTAGCAGTAGGTTTCTTTGAAGCAGACCACATTTTGTCACAACCCAAAAGACCACGAATTGAAGCTTATTTATATAATTGTTAATTGCATCAGATTTATACGATTTAGTACATTATGTTATGTTTGGTTGCTGTAAAAGCCTTTAAATCTGGGGGGGAAAAATAACTGAAGCCAGATTTTTTTCGAAACTTGGTTTTAGGTTTCCCGATATTAATGTACAGTATTTATATACATAAACCTAACAAGTGCTGACATGCATCTTGTGTGTTTGTGGTGTGGTGTCAATTAATAATGGAAGGTATTGCCTTACTTGGAATGAAATTTGAGCTTTTAGACTTCTGGTTTGCTAAGACTTTATGAATTATGGAACTTCAAATTCAGGTGCCACAGCATGTTTCACCTGACATACTGTTTTAGTGATGTGTATTTTACATACATTTTGTTCATTTACTCCTGCTGCAGTGTTCATGTTCACATTTTCATATGCGTTATGTCTCTGGCCCCTGAGCGTCTGTGTTCAGGAAACTGTTGTGAAGTCAATTACATAATATCAATCAGTCTTAATAAAAATATTTCTGAAACGTAGTTTAAAATCTTGTTCTGACACTTTTCAAATTGTGAACAAAATATATTTTAATTGTTGTGTTATAGATGATAATGTTTTACTCATAGGGATAGCCAGCAGTGCCCCTCATGTTTTTTTTTTTTGTCTTTCTTTCTGACAGTGTCAGTAATTCATAACAAACAGGGAAAGTGCTAATTCAACCTGTTGTCATTCATTTTTGTATGTTTTGTAATCACTTATTGTAATTCTGGTTTTAGGAAGATTCATCCAAATATCAAAATATTACATGTTAATTACACAGAATACAAAGGTGTTTACTTGTCTCAACACTCTTTCTAAAGGCTTTGGTGATTTTTGCATTGGCAGTATCCTTTATTCGAATTCATTGCAGAATTGTATTATCTTTAAGTAAATTCAACACCATACAGTTTATTTGTATATTACATTATCGTAACCTTCATTCTATGTTTATTTTCAGATGTAGCACTCTGTAGTCTTTAGTTACATTATTGCGTACCAATTTTGAGTGTGTTTCTGAAAAGTCGCATAATGACAATTTTAAGGCCATTTGTGAAACCTCAAAAAGCAACTGTTAACTTAGTCATGTCTGTCTCTCTGTCTGTCCATCCACCATTCTCTCCACATGGAACAACTCAGCTCCCACTGGACAGTTTTTCACGAAATTTAATATTTGCTTATTTTTCGAAAATCTTTCGAGAAAATTCAAGTTAGTTAAAATATGACAAGAATGACGGGTACTTTACATGAAGACCTATGTACATTTATGATGGTATCTGGCCAAATTCTTCTTAGAAGGAGAAATATTTCAAGCTACAGTTGCGGAGAAGATCAAAACACGTTTTGTATCCAAAAATCGTGCCGTTTATGAGATAATGTGTAAAAATATGGTAGAGCCAGACAGGCCACAGATGACAGTATAATACAGCGCATGCTCTTTGAATGCTGCACAAACTCAGAATATGTTTTTTTTTTTTTCCCACATCAACAGTGGTTATGCAAACATGCCTCAGTATTATGTTGTGTGTACATTGCCTATCTTTCTTAAAGTTTTGTTTGTATCAACTATGTTATACTGAAGCCCACTTTTGTAGCAGTGTAGTATTTATACAAAATGTGTGTGTGACCTGTCATACATGTAACTAATGCATTATGTGTCACTACTGTCATGACCTACAGGGTGGTGTAGTGCAGGGATCACAAGCTTAATGCATGAACAGCAACAAAATTGACACTGATTTTGCAGTGTTGCCAACATGTGAGGAGAAACAAACAGTGTGTCACACTGCTTGGCCTTTGAAAACAGAAATGCATAAAATGTAAGAAAATTATCGTAAATAGTAATATGTTTTCTTTTGGGTAATTCCCCGGCGTCTGAGTTCTAATAGCCGATGTTTCAGAACACTGTATCGGTTCCATCTTCATAGGCAGGTGGATGAAATATTACTTCATCCACCTGCCTATGAAGATGGAACCGATACAGTGTTCCGAAACATCGGCTATTAGAACTCAGACACCGGGGAATTACCCAAAAGAAAACATATTACATATAGAACACAGTGAAAGCTTAAAATCAAGAATATCATAAATAGGCTCGACAAAAAGAAAGGTGTATGTTGATGAGTGAGACACTTGCAAAATGAAAAATGGCAGCAAGCAAAATACCATCTTTGTTGAAGATACGAGTATTCCATCCTATTTAACTTTATCATAGACTTATCTTGATAAGGGCATGATATTGAACTAATTGTGCGCATTACAAGGAGAGTGGGCCCACTCAACCCATAGCTCACATTGTTATGATGCTCTTGGAGACATTTCGAATTAGAAAAACTTTGTCAACCAATTCCTTGGAAAAGCCAAGACAAAGGGATGAAACAAGTTTGAAAAATTATGAGCTGTATATTAATGGAGACTTTATGTATATTACTGATTCACTTTGTAAAAATGTGATAAAAATAATGACACCCTAGCGTGGGTTGTGAATCGTGTTTTGTTGTAAATTGTTCCTGTTATTAACAGTATGTTTTTATTGTTTAATTATACTCATTTTTTATTCTGCACATTTAATTGCATGTTTTCCACACCACATAGAAGGTTGAACAAGCCTGAATTAGGGTAATGTAAGCCTCCATTTTGTTGAGGATAATGCTGCTTCCATTTTCAGGGTTTAAAAATTAAGTCCCCATTTTAATCTTCACTGTCAGACATTGACCAAGTGCTTGAGAAATGAATATGTAGGCAGCATATCCTCCATTTTGTTTGTATTCACCTACAAGATTGCACTGAAGATCACGGACTGAAAAGTACTTTGTCTAGTCTTCAGTTGTCTGTAATAACCACTGTGGCAGTTGTTAGCTCTTAGCCATATTTTGCCACTCACAGACAATAATGAATTCACATATACCACATGACATTTTACTGCTGTTGAGTTCCTGTACTCATAGTGACCATGGTTCAGGAAGTTTGTGATCCTTGCTATACTGCAGGTTCATCTCAGTGCTGCACATCTGTGCAAACTAAAGAAACAAACAGCAATGAACTTTTGAGTTTGGCATTGTAACATGCATTTCTGTGAACTTGGAATGAGTTGATTCACTCAGTACTGTTCTTTGGTATAGATCCAAATGTCAGATTGACTATCAGCCTTTGTCTTTTTATCTCTGATGACTTTCTATGAAATCTTGGTTAGGAACTTCAAACCTTTGCAATGCTTGTACTGCAATATGCATAATATCTTAGGGATGATAAATCAGGCCATACCTTTAATATCTGCAAATTAAATAGAAGTTATGCTTATTTAAGAGCAAAGTATTTGTAAACATCAAGCCTTACATGTTGCTCACATCCTTCTTGAGAGGACTGTCAGATTTGTAGCTTTGCCTTGAGCAATATGTGAAGTGAACGGATCATACATGGGATTTAGCTTTTTTTATGGTGTGAACACAGTTGGTTGCTATATCATATTATGTCAACTTTAAATTGCACTTTATCACCTATTATAAATATGTGTGTGTATATATATATATATATATATATATGTAATATTTTCTGTTATTTTTTAAAAAGAGACATGGAAAGTAATAACAGTGAACTTTTTCCTCTCTGTGTCTAATCACTGTTATTCCATGTTATAAGTGTGTTGGCAGCAAACTTAGGAGCAGGTTGAACTAAGTTATTTATTTTATCACACCAGCACAAAACATTTATTTCTGTTACTAATATCTTTTTTTATTCTGTCTGTGAAATTTGAGGTTCTGTTGGCACTGAATACCATGACTGTGCTGTTGTTTGTTGTATCATGCTATGAAATATGTTAGATACATGGCAGCATTTCAGTGGAACCTGCTACCTGCCATACACTGAAACCTGCAGCGATAGATTTATCAGTACCTCGCTACTAAACTGCTCTTTGTGTCCCAGAGAGCCATAATTTTTGATATTTACATGCCTGAGAACCTCAGAATGTCACGTAATTTAGTTCATCATTATTTTTTTAGTTGTATAAAATGTTGTGCTACTACTTTTGATTTACTGTATGATTTGTTATGGTTTGCCTTGTTATTTTGAAAACACCTTCCTTGTAGTCATAACAGTTAGGAGTACAGAGTAACAGAACTTAATAATTTGAGATTTGAGATCTCTCGATGGTGTTGCTGGGGATTGGAGTCTTCTGGGATGTGACGCTGTGTTATGGGGTGAGTAGTTCTCAATTTTATTTAAGGCTCTACAATCCTTTGAAACATCATAAACCACTTGCCCAGTGACACAGCATCATATCCAAGAAGATTTGAGCCAAAGTCTCTTTGAAATTAATGGAATTGTGTTGACGAAGTTGTCATCATGATCTTGAACTATAATGTTACGTGTAAAGATAAATCGTATGACCGTAGTTATGGAGACAAGTTCTCGGAGTAATTTCACAGTGACAGAATTTCTGTTTGGCATGTTTTTAGTGCACGGTTGGAAAAATGTGCCTATTAGCCTCACATATCTTTGTGTCATAGCTTCAGAGCTGCAGTTTTAAGAAATGTTATACAGGGAGTTTCACTAAAATTTGTCTACACTGTACTTTTATTTAAATCAGGGAGTAATTAATTACACTGTACATGAGGACCTACATAATTTTCTACATAACTCACTAAATACTTACTGGAACAAAAAGTGCTGGGAGCAAAGGTGTTATGGTTGGATGAAGCACACAGTCTGCGTCAGATATATGTTTTCCTTTACGTAGCACAGCTCTTGGGGATCATTGAACAAAATTGAGCAAAAATGTAAGCATTATTGTATTATGCATATATTTCTTAGGTTGAAAAATAAAAAACCAACTAGATGTCACTTGTTGTATTTACTTTACTTATTTACTTTACTTCTTAGATAATCAACATGTTTCAGGCATTAATATGTCCATCTTCAGGAGTTTGCAGCTATGTTGTTCAACAACATAGCTGCAAACTCCTGAAGATGGACATATTAATGCTCGAAACATGTTGAGTATCTAAGAATTAAAGTAAATATAACAAGTGACATCTAGTTCGTTTTTTATTTTTCAACTATCACAGTGATGCACAGTCCAATAAACATCAGATTTCATACCTTGTTTATACCTGTTAAGAAATTTCGAATCAGTGAACAGTGAAGGATGGTTGACACATCAGATGATCTGAAGCAGTACTTCCCAGCTGTGCTGGATGGAGCTGCAAAGCACTTTAAAAAGTTTTCGTGGGAATTGTGGATATCTTTCCTAATAATACATTTTTTAATAAATACAGGGTTATTCATAAGTCCGTGAAACATTTTAAAAATTCGCAACAAATAAAGTACTCGACGGGTCATGGTAGTTCGTACGCTGATAGAGAGAGAAACTCTCCAAGATTTTTTACATATCTCACAGGTGCTCAATGTGTCCACCTTTGGTAATACAGCAGACATCTATGTGATAGTCCATGTCATTCCACACACATGTCAGTATGTCACGGTCAACCAGAGCCACAGCAGGGGTGATACGGTTGTGAAAATCTGGAGGTTAGTGGGGAGTGGAGGCACAAAGACAGTGTCCTTCACAAACCCCCAGAAGGAAAAGTCGCATGGGGTTAAATCCGGGGACCAGGGTGGCCGCCACATTAACACGTCATCTTCTTTTCCTGTGCATCGTATGCACCTTTGTGGCAAGTTTCGATTGAGACACCCTCACATGTCTTTGTAGTGAGCCGGAGAGCCGTCTTGTTAAAAGACGTAATCATTACTGTCTTCATTCAACTGTGGCATCAGCCGGTTTTCTAACATGTTTCACGGACTTATGAACAACCCTGTAGTTTGTCATTAAGTAAAAGCAGGGAGTTGTTTTATTGGGTGATTTGTATAATTGGTACTGATGCTCATGAACTGCATTTACAGAACCCCCAGTAGAATAACATTTCAAAAAAGACAACCAGAATAAATTGTTGAAATTATTGCTTGCAGACCAAATAGGTCACAGTCAGCTTCTTCTCAAACCAACAAGTTCAGTTTGATGATGCTGTGCTTCAGTGTGTTTGACTGGACTTTTTTTCGATTTTAAACAAACATGTCTGTGCTCCAACACATGTATTTCTGAGTATAAATATTTGATATATTTGGGCATCTGTAAGGTTATGTTTGAAACCTGATGCGATTTACTGCTAAACAAAAGTTTGGGGAACTCTTGGTGTGAAATATTCACATGTTTATTTCTGTGATATAAAATTTAATATCTTGCAAGCTTCATTTCATTTCAAACTAGACGGTTTATGTTACAATCTAAGTTCCGATAACAGCAAATAATAGGGATGATGGCACATTCTATCCAGCCTGATAAGTTAGTCACAGTTTTACTGTTAAAATCAGAGAAGTAAGGAATGATGATAAATCTAACTAGAATTCAGTTTTTCTTTCTGATGCATATTATGTTAATTCTGCTTGGTACATTAATTTTGTGTATCTGTTTCAAGTGTGGCTAACAAGAGATTTCACTATTCAGATGAAATAAGATGGCCTCCTTTTGTGATGGAAGAAGTTGGTTTGTGCACTTTTGTATTTTTGTACTATTTCTGCACATACTGTGAAATGTATATATATATGTGTATAAAATATTCGGTTCAAACTGTGTGAAACATTATTACTCTTAATAACTTCTGCTGTGTTTAGTTTTCATATTGGAAAGGACTATGTGTATTGTTGTGTATTATGCTGTCTGAAATGTGTGTAAACTATAAGTTCGATTTATTTCACACTCTCAAAATCTTCCTTTAATTTATTGTAACAGATTCATACAGTTTCATGAATATTACAAGTACATCAGGACCCTGACTGGATAGAAATCTTCGGAATTTGTTATGTGGGTTTCCTGCTGAAACCTGTGGGTATTCTGAAGGTCAGTGGGAGTGGATTTCCTGTATATCAGTGTGAGGAAAATAAAATAGTGTCAAATGAGACATATCCAGTTTGGTAATAGTGCTGAAATTAGTAACACACAGGCAGATTTCTATAAATGCTGTATTTGCACGTGATAAGTTGCACTCCCCCTGTCTTTATGTAAATTTCTCAGTTTTCAGATGTCAAGCCCTTTTTTGCTTCAATCTTTGCTGGTTAGACCTTTGTGAACATACAGTGTATATTTATGAGGTGGTACAATTTGTATTCTGGTACCATTAATATCATTTGTGGTATATGACCAAATTCTTCCAATGAGAGTGGCGTAATATACTGAAATCTCATGTGACATTTTTAAGCAGATTTTATGAGCTGAGTCAGTCATCTAACTGGGCGATGGGCTGGATAACTGCTCTATCTGGGTTTGATTCCCACAGGGACAATGATTATTCTTGTCTCGTCCATGTCCAGACTGTCTCTGGGACATGCTTAATTTTCTATCCACACTACACCAGGGGGTTCATTCTCCATTGGTAAAATAGGGTATGAATCTAAACACTCTGCTCCGTGTAGTGCCCACTGTTCAAGGATGTGTGGTCGCATACCACCGCTCTGCCATTGATATTCATTTTTTGTTGCCCAACTAAGCCCAGGCACAACTTTACCTTAGCATGCATTTAATGTCAGTGCCACTGTAGTACAAATGCTTTGACAGTACAGTCATTATTCTGTTAGGTGTAACCTGGTGTGTTACTCAGGTTTTCAAGATATGAGTTGCTCACAGCCTTAACAATGAAGAATTTGGTCTTCTGGGATATGTATGATATGTTGGCTGGTACAAGGTTACCAGTGTTTTCTTTCTAGCCAGCATAGGGTGGGAACATGGAGGCAGAAAGCTAAGATCTCTCTCTCCCAAAGATGATAAGCCATTGAATCATAATTTAATCATTTTGTCTGTGTCTGCTAACTAAATGTAATGTTACATGGAGCTGTATGATTCTGAGTGTGCTGTAAACTATCATAAAATTTGGACATAACTTCTGTATTATTACATAAGGCAGCTGTGGTGTGTTATTTCTGGTTCAGAGTGTTGAGTGGGGAAAGCTGTGAAATTTTCCTAATCTTGTAAACATTGATATCACAATTGATTGGAAATGAAGCATTTACCTGCTGAGATTTTGATTTTAAATACTCAACTCTCAGTTTCCCATTATATGCCTTCATAAATGAAAGTGCTTGGATTAGATCAGTAATTAGCTTTGGTCTGCTCCATGTAGTCAACTTTGTATTATGGAGTTTCCCTTTTTTTTTATCTGCCATATTTACTCGAATATAAGGCAACAATTGTTTTTTTTCATAATGCTTCATCTTAAAAAATAGGGTTGCCTTGCCTTATATTCAAACAAAAAATTCAGCACATTCTTTGTAGTTCTTTTCGTGAAAATTTAAGACTGTGAAGGAGGTCTTTCATGTAGGGCAGTATTGTATTCAGGTAAATATGGTATTTATGTATTCTTAATCTATTGTCACTTGCATTTACTGGATAGTAAAGCATTTAGGTGCTATCAAGAATGTGATGTGTTGTTATTCTCTTTTTAGGTACAATTGGTGAAACCACAAACTTTGTTTACATCTGTAGGTTGTAGTTAAAAAAAAAAAATGGGTAAGCAAAACAGCAAATTGAAACCAGAAGTTTTAGAAGATCTGAGACAGAACACAGAGTTTTCAGGTAATGAATTATGTATATATATACTCTTTCAGAATTTCAGTGCGACCTTCTTTTCTTTGCTTTATTGTGAACTGCTGTAAGGAAGAGAATTTAAAAATATACTTTTCGCTGTTGTTTAATTTTTGTTTGTGAAACTGAAACTGGCAGGTTGGCCAGTCTCATCTAATTTGCTTTTTAAGAGTTATAACCAAGAATTGTTGTCACTTTATTAATTTCATTCTAGATGCTGAAATCCAAGAATGGTATAAAGGTTTTCTGAAAGACTGTCCAAGTGGGCACTTAAGTGTAGAAGAATTCAAGAAAATATATGGAAATTTCTTTCCATATGGAGATGCTTCAAAAGTAAGTTCACTAGGACAGTGAAATTCTGTAGTAAGTAGTGCATAAATAGATCTGAGATAAGCCACATTATCTGCTTGTTATAACCCATCATTTGCTTCAGGATTAAAAGAATATACTCCATTATACAGTACTAGGAATTCTGAAAGATAATTGTACTTTATTAACCCTTTTTACTCACTTCTTCCTTTTTACTCACTTCTTCTTACTGCATCCCAGCCAGCCAGATAAAGTTATTTTTTTCATCTGTGTGGAGCATTTGCAGGGTTGAGGGAGTTGTGTTGTTTATGCAAATTTTAAGGCTTTTTCAGCAGTGCTTTTGGGGTCTCCGAGCCTCAAGGATATGGCACTGTGCTGGTTGATTCATGCTTGATGTTTTGTGACATGGTAAAATGTTGAATATAATGGAAAAAAACAGACTTATTTATTTGATCTACCAAAGCTGATGTTGTGCTCTTGATTTATACATTCTGCTGTTAGATGGCAGATGTGTATATTTACAGCAATAGAAATACATACTAAATTAGGAGACTGAATTGAATTGGAACTAGTCCAACAAATGATGGCATAAGGAAGTCTGTGAAATCGGACATGGACTGAAATATGAGTGCAAAGTGCTAAATTTGCATGTGTCCTGTTTATCTGTTTATGGCCGTAAGTAAAGGGGACTGTTCTGTGGATCAGGTGTGCTGGACAGTTTTTGGTGAAAGCTTCCATGTGGAATTCTAAAAATAGTTTATTGAACTGCTTACAAGTTAAATCTGTCATCTGACTAGAAAGAAAAAGTAAAGTTGTCCCTGTGTACACCTTGGGGACATTGGGGGAGTGGAGGAATTTCTCCACTAATACTCCACCTTGGCATTAGATGAGAGTGAGTTGTCAGATTCACTCCCTAGCTGCTTTATTCCCAGGAAAAGAGCACCCAGTACAATTGAAGAGGAAACTGGGTGGCCTCTGGAACTGGTCTAGAAATTTACAGGAACAGACAAAATCTTTTTCTGTTGTCAGGAATTGAATCAGGACTCCTGAGACATCCAGCCTGTAGCATAGTCACTAAACAGACTGAGCCATCAGGACTCCTGAGACATCCAGCCTGTAGCATGGTCACTGTACAGACTGAGCCATCAGGACTCCTGAGACAATCAGCCTGTAGCATAGTCACTGTACAGACTAAGCCATCAGGACTCCCGAGACATCCAGCCTGTAGCATAGTCACTAAACAGACTAAGCCATCAGGACTCCTGAGACATCCAGCCTGTAGCATAGTCACTGTATAGACTGAGACATCCAGCCAGTAGCATAGTCATTGTACAGACTGAGCCTTCAGGACTCCTGAGACATCCAGCCTGTAGCATAGTCACTGTACAGACAGAGCAATCAGGACTCCTGAGACATCCAGCCTGTAGCATAGTTATTGTACAGACTGAGAAATCAGGACTCCTTAGACATCCAGCCTGTAGCATAGTCACTGTACAGACTGAGTCATCAGGACTCCCATAACTAAAATATGTCAGTAGTTATAATTTATTAAAATCAAAATCATGTGTTCTGCTATTTGCCAAACAAAATTGTGGATATATATTCTTACTGCTACATATGTGTGTGTGTGTGTGTATCAGTTTGCAGAACATGTGTTCAGAACATTCGATGCAAACGGTGATGGTACGATTGATTTCCGAGAATTCTTGTGTGCACTGTCTGTGACTTCAAGGGGAAAGTTAGAACAGAAGCTGAAATGGGCTTTCAGCATGTATGACTTGGATGGCAATGGTTACATCTCACGACAGGAGATGCTGGAAATAGTTACGGTGAGTTATAATTGAGTTATGTGTTCTTTAAGAACAATTATCCCCCTTCTTATCCACTGTACACATACTTTAATTTTACATTAATGCAGTACTGTATGAATTTTACTGCTATTTAATTTTTAACTGAAGTCTAAAAAGTAACAAAATTATTTGCCTAAAACATAAGACATTAGAATTCTTAAATACCTACAATTAATATTATTCCAATTAATTAAATTATGTTTTGTGATAAAAATTAAGAACAGTGAAACTAGAGAAGTAATAAACATGGACTCAAATTTTGATTTACATAACCTCTCTCAGGAACATGGTTATCATGTTAGTCACAGTATATCTGTCTGTACATTGGGCAGTTCCTAAATAAGAAGAGTTTTCAGGTACAATTTGGTTTAACACCTGCTGTTGGTTGCTGAATAATGATCCTAGGTTCCAGTTTTGATAGTGATATAATAATACTTGTCCTTTATCCCCATATAGTGTTCCTGGGTTCTCAGTCTTCTCCCATATAACATCCAACTTCAATGATACAGATGCCATTATTTCAAGTTAAAATTTTTTGCATTTAAAATATGTCTGAGCTTAGTGTTTCAATCCACTGGTTCTCAGAGAAGTCCTAAATAGACATTTCACTGTATTACAATATATCTGCTTTTAATTCTTCGTGTGGTTGAAATTTGTGTCTGTTGTTTGGTGGCTTGAAGACTTGTGGCCATATTTGTGCATAGTTTGCACAGTTTGTATGTTTTTTGTTTTAATTTGCGGAATTCTGCCTTGTTTCTGATTTTGGTATGTATTCATGTTTTGGACGGCCTGTTTTTGAGCCACCTAAAATAGCTGACCCTATATCTGCACATGCTAATTGTAACACTGGATACTACTGTAAGATTTCAAACTTACATGGCAATTAACTGCACCAGAATTTTCTCAGATTATCAGCCACCTCAGTGTTTGAGAGACTTGCTGTGTCTCTGCTCTCAGGGATAACACTGTTGTGAATACCAGTGCTCTGTGACACATGGGGCTGCACCGTGGCCCAGGGCTTGGACAGTTATTCGCCAATCTGTTACCACCTTGTAGGTCTGGGTTCAATCCCAATCCAGCAATATATAAGAATTATGGTGACTGGAGTGACAATGGGCTGGCTTTTTCTCTGAGCACTTTGGTTTTTTCGTGCCAGTATGTTTCCACCAATGTTCCATATTCATTCATTCGTCACAGATGCTATATGAACTTCATGATTATAATATCCTTAGTGACACACTTAACTTGCTCTGTGGTGAGTGGCTGTGCTCACTACTGCTGCTACGTTTTGTAGAGCCAAGATGGAAGTATTAAGAGTGCCAACTTTGCGTCCTGTGACATTGACAAAAGGGCATAACAGGGATTTGAATTATCCATTCTTTTCACATACATATACATACATTCATATTCATTCCCCCAATTCCATGGAGCAGGATTGCTCGTGAAATATAGAGCACGTCATATAAAACACACAAGACAATCACAATGGAGCCATTAACACTTGCTCCTAGTCATTTCCACAATCCAAATACTTCAGTTCAAACATAAGAATGCATATAGAGTATTAAACATTCTTAAAAGGCTAGCATGATACATGAAAATTAATTGTAAAAAGTAAAATTAAAACTGCACAGATAATTTGTTAAACGTACATTGTCCTCATTTCAAGGGTCTATTGAATGTTCGAAGAATTCCTGTAATGAGTAGTAAGGTTTATCCATTAGATATCTTTTCAGTTGTATTTAAAATTGACTCTTATTTTGTATTTGACTAGCTAGATCTTCTGGGAGTTTATTATAAATATTTATGCAGTTACAATAGGT
>Ga0123352_10007579_pt1 | contig 16772 bp, 11 predicted proteins | sample TergutLab28metaG_FD_89700 | JGI IMG/M metagenome (GOLD analysis project Ga0123352, IMG submission 89700) | Labiotermes labralis P1 segment gut microbial communities from Petit-Saut dam, French Guiana - Lab288 P1 | ecosystem: Host-associated > Arthropoda: Insects > Digestive system > Gut ... | reverse complement strand
GGGGGTAAAGTGCGGCCGGGGCATGCTGCTGACCACTCACCCCCTTCTAGTGCCGCGGTCATAGAAGAGTAGAGCTATACCTCTACCCACCCTCTGGGCCACACCGGGCCTGTAACGGGATCACTTTAACTTTTACTGGTACTGGTAGTGGTTATGTACTGTTGGTAGGACCTGCAGCAACATGTTTAAGAACTGTGACAGGTGCCGCCTCCTTATCAGTGATGTGGGACGACATTGTAGCTTCTGTAGTCAATTTGCTCTAGGAGAATGAGTGGTACTACTGTCAGCAGGATGATCTGCCACAGTGACATGGGAAATTTTCTGTGCTCATCTTTCTGGTAGATAAATGGAGCATAAGGCAACGGTGGAATATTTACCCCAATTTCCAGGCCTTACATCCCTGTACTTCAACATGTGGGGTCCTCTCAAGAACACTCCAGGACCTGGGACATAATACTGGAATGTGATGTGTCACCATTCCACCCCAAGACTACAAGAAGTATGCCACCATGTTCTATGTTGTCATTAACATGGAACTGGCACTGGTGGTAGACCATTCAGGCATGTGCGACCATTGGCATAACTTGGATAGTAACACCGTGGGGTGGGGAGGCAATATTAACCATGCGTGTTTTTTTGGTATTTTTGGTGCAACAGCCCCCCATTGAGCCAGGGCCTCCTCATTCACGAGGTTTCTAGATCACACACGACACACCACAATCAGTAGGACTCCTCTGGATGAGTGATGAGCTCGTCACAGAGACCTCTACCTGATGACACACAACACTCAAAAGACGTCCATGCCTCCGGTGGGTTTCGAACCCACAATCTCAGCAGGCGAGCGGCCGCAGACCCACGCTTTAGACCGCGCGGCCACTGGGACCGGCGACCGTGGGTGTTAGGAACTTCAGTTACAAAGGAGTAATGTTAGAAAGATGGGGAAGATTTATTTGTTTATTTGAACCAGTCCTTCTCCCCCTTTCTTACTCCAGTTTTATTGGGCAATCTTCAACTCTTTAGCCAAATCTTCTTAGGCATAAAAAATATTGGGGGGACATTTCCCCGCTCTTCCAACCCTCTAAGTTATAGATATGTGTGAGACATTAAGGAAAGCAGCACAGAACCATATTAATACCTTACTTGTTGATTTGTATGAGGGAGAATCATATGAAAACGTTAAAAGTGCGATAAGAATTCGAACCATGGCTCGATTGTCTTGTAAGTTTCAACAATGGTACTCATGGTTTGAAGAGTGCCCGACAGGTGGCAGTATGATACTACATAGAAAAATGAAGTCATTACGTACCTTTTGTGTGCAATAAATTACTAGATAAAACATATTTAAGGTTTTCATGTGACTCACCCTCATAGTAAAGTGTGTATGCGCTTTTCTTGGGGCACTCATATTTTGCAATCTACACGATGGAAAATAATCAAAGAAAATACTTTTGTATTTGCGGTACAGTTCCTGTAATCCGGCACCCAAGTGACCAGACACGTGCCAGATTATCAGACAGTACCTACACTGATATAATTTTTTGCAGATAATTTGCTGCTGCTCATATATTTGGGCTGCACAACTTATGAGAGGAGTATTCATTTAAGTATCTGCTTCAGCAGTTGAGCCAGGTGTGTCAGGGTCTCCTTTCCATGTTCTCTGTAGTCTCTTCAGTGTCTGCCACTGATTCTAAAGGATCAAGAGAAAAGCGTTAAGGAGATGTAATGGTCAACGTACAACCATGCGCCGCATAACAATGTTTTGGTCAACAACACACTTCATTTACTACGGTGGTCCCATAAGATTATAATCGTATAATACTTACCACTGTGTTACAATTGCCTACAGTATTCAGTACAGTAACATGCTGTACAGGTTTGTAGCCTAGCAGCAATAGGCTACACCATAGAGCCTAGGTGTGCAGTAGACTATACTGTACTATCTAGGGCTCGGTAAGTACACTATGACTTTCACACAATGACGAAATCGCCTAACAACGCATTTCTCAGAACATATCCCCGTCGTTAAGCAATGCGTGACTGTACAGTCAACTCTTGGAGGCGTTTTTGAATAGGTTGCAAAGATTGTTCGTTGATGACGGTATCGTCAGTGAATAATCTCAGGAAGACGAAAACCCCCCTTTACGATCTCACCTACAATATACAACTCAAACACGTACGCGCAGGACCCTCTTTCAATTTCTCCCGCCCCACGTTCGATTTCGGTACAGTGCGACCAGCAGACTCAACACCACCACATCCGATTGGATGGTGTCACCATATATATGGCATTTCATCGTGCAATTCAGGGCATATAATTTTATGGATATTTTACATTTGTATATTAAACTGTTTCGACACTACGTAACATATCTTTCGAAGAACATGTCCCTAAAGATGGACATTGCAGGTGGCTGAAACATGTAGGAGGCTATGCTGTTTATAGTACAGTAAATTTGCATATCTATACGCAGTTGTTGGTCATATTTTGCGTAATGAATCATCAGTGCATGATAATGAATCGTTTAAAATTATGGGGAATTGTTAATGAGTTTCTCTTGCCAGCCATACCTTCTGTAGTCTTTTTGGATTTTTGAAGTCATTGTAGTAGGTTAATGGGCTCAATAAATTCCAGAGAACATGATATATAGAATCACAGCAGCGTATATTGAAAGTTATCCGAGCCAAAATTCCCAGATCCGTGATTGTTTCCCTTGACTGCCAAATTATCATGACTTCTGGAGCATCTGCTTCCAGAGTAAAGTAATTCTACTGTGTATTGGGGGAGCCGAAGCAGCGCAGTTGGAATAGCGACCATGCTATTGGCTTGACAGTCCAGGGTACAAATTCCAATGTGGGCATTAGACATATTTATCGTCTCCAAAATGCCCAATCCAGACCTGGGGCCCACCAAGTCTACTATTCAGTTGGTACCAAGATTCTTTCCCAGCAGTAGGGGAGTTGAAGGAACTGGGGCAAAAATTTGAGCACTAATTTGCACCTAGTGCCAAAGTTAAGATTGAGTGGAGCCACATCTCTATTCCCTCCCCCCCCATACACCATCATGGTACGGAGAGGGAAAACTTTACCTTGTTTTTACTGTGTATCAGGACAGCACTACAAACTTTCTACCAAGCATCTTGAAAAGCTATCTTTTATTCATTTGTTTTAATTAAACACTATAAATCTAATTCCTCTTACCAAACCTAAGAAAGAAATGTGGTACAGACACGGTTAATAAGAAAACATTAATAGTTCTTCTTGCAGAACGTACCATTCAGCTCAGTGTGTTCCAAGTAGTGACTCCTTTAGTAACGTGGCCTATGAATGAAGCACACGTGACACAAACAAAAAACACTCTTACGGCTTCTTGTACATTTCCTCATATACCACTTATTTGGCCACACGAAGTACTGACAAATTCACTTCTTTAACTTACGCAACTCAATTATCTGTCTTCTGACTTCCTCTCTCATTGCCAACTGCCTGGCTTTAAGTTCAGCTTGTTCTTCTCTCTGAAACAACAAAATAAGGAAATATTTAAACCACTCACTCAATCACTCACACACATGTAACTGTACATAAAACCATGTCACTGGTCCAAAAATTACTTTACAGCTTCAATTTGAACCCAAATTTGAATGAATTAATACTGAGAAACCTTTATAATTTTCACAAATATTCACAACTGTTTGCCAACAAATACACGATCCTCTCGGGTTACAGTCATCAGTTCTGCCGGTCTGCGTGGTCTTTTGACAGTGTTTCAGAGGAATATGCTGCCTCTATCTTCAGGTTGCATCCTCATACCTCTGGTGTGCTGTTCCCACTGGCCTGGACCAAGTTCTGTCCCCTTGTCTTGAACCGCCATACATCTCTACCCAGCTCATTTATTTCTACCCTGAAGTTAGAGGCAGAGTATTTCTCCGAAGCATGGGTACCCACCGATTAGAATACGTGCTGCCACAAGCCACACAAATGTAATGTAAATGCATAATGCCGAGAAAACTTCAGACTTTTTACACTTACGCGGTAGACTTTGATCATGATCTTATGGCAACTGTGTGTGCAAGCAGAACTGAGCATGAGGGAAGTTGGGGGCATAACAGGGACAGCTGGAGGGTGCAGATATGCCTGCATCAGAGTCCTATATCTTTTTGCAAACACAAGTTGGTGTTAAGATATTGATACATCATTTTTATAACACTGAATACCTATTCTGATCTGCAGTGCCATACGCTGTACGTCGGATAGCTCTATTACCTTACAGCCACAGTACAGTGTGAGTATTCTATGAAAACTGTTGTTATTTGGCGAATAGCGGGTAACAAACAATGTTCTGCACTCCCTAACTGCTTGTACCATACATATTAACCTGACACTGTCTAGTACCACTTGCGGACGGGCACTGCAACTGAAATCCATTCCTCGTGCAGTGCCATAAGATTGCAGACGGGGTCTAATGCTCTTAAATGTAATTAATTTGAAGCTTACAAAATGAACTTCGTAATACCAAGGGCCCATCCATACACCCTAAAGGGCCCCACACACCCTAAAGGGTCCCTTACACTCTAAAGGGCCCCATACACCCTAAGTTAAACTGTGCAGTTTAACTTTTAAAAAAACTGCATGAAAAACTGAACTGAATGTTCTCTGGCACAGCACAGGTTTCCGATCAGGTTTGTCAGTTTTTTTGTCAGTTCTGTGGTGGATAAAAACAAGGCTGTCGTTTGCTGTTTGCTAGCCATATCGGCCATAATGTTATCCGAAAAGAAGAAAAGAACACGTAAAATGTGCAGTAAGAAGTGGCATTTGAAAAGGAATATATCATGCGATGTTCATCTGCTGAATGGATTGGTAGAAACGGATGTGCCTTGAGATGGTGCCATCGTGGTGTTGGCAGGTAAAGTGAGGAAACTGTGGGATTCCCTGAGTGAATTGTGCAGTTCTGTGAAAGATGACTGGAAAGGACAGTTCTGTGGCCTGCACTATTGCCTGTGAAAACTGCGCAGTTTACTCAGTTTTTCCCCTCAGATATGATGTCACCCAGTAAAACTGCTCAGTTTAACTGACAGTGTATAGGGCACTTTGAGTTTGGTTACATGTGATGAATTTGGACTAAAATTAAGTACTAGAATAGAGCATTATGAACTCAGTTGCTTGTTAAATATCAAAATATTTGTGGTAAAGCTAAAAGTGTGCTTGCCATCATTCTCTGTCAACCCATTAACATCCATATGCACCACACTTATACGTTCTGTTGGTCATTACAGGCATACCAGTATGCAAAAAATATGAAAGACTGCTTGATGTAATTCTGTTGCCTTTTGAGACGTACTAAGACACTGGATAGTTTACTAAATTCAATATGCTGCCAGTCACATCAACAGACCTGTGTCAGTACATTTTGGTAATTCAGGGATGAGGAATATCTTTGCAATTGCAGTGTTTCTCGATGGAACGGACGAAAAGAATTTTTATACGGGAAAACTCATAAGGTAAAATGGAAGTAGAAGAATTGGGTTAATTTTCTGATCCTTGTTTGAATTTTGATCCCAAATAATTATTTCGAAATATTTCAATTATAAGGATAACAATTTTGTAATTTCAGGGCAACCTGGACATACGGTTACTTTACTGGTAAATAAGTATTCATAAAACACAACACAGACCAAGTGTAGTAGGAAAGGAGTGGATTGATGTGGCTCAGGATAGGGACAGGTGACGGTCTCTTGTGAATACGGTGATGAACATTGGGGTTCCAGAAAATGGGAAGAATTTCTTGACTGAGGACTGTTTAGCTCATCAGTAAGGACTCTGCTCCATTAAATTCGTTAGTTAAAGCACAAGTCACGACACGCGACCTACAAAATATTAATCGAAAGAAATCTGTTGCTGGTGCAGGTGAATTTTTTTTCATTTACCTCACTTATATCTTGTCCTCTGCCTCAGAGCCTATGCTAACGCACAGAACATCGCCTTTTACTGCAACAAAATGTTAAAAATTTTGCTTCAAGTCCAAGCCTGGCTAACATCTCTAAGACAGGTTTCTGTTAGCATAAAGGAATAACAAAAATTGTGCAGCCAGAAACAAAGAGTCTATAGTCTGTGTGAAAGCACCAAGTGGTCTGCAGTAAATGATTCACTATGGTGGGCAGTTTGACAAGCATGAAACAAATAATGGTTGTAAAGCCTTTTAAACATATTAGATGCGAAAAATGGGAAATGTTTGTACAAAAATGAAAAGTCTTTACATGAGAAGCATAATGGCAAAAGAGGTTAAGCTCTACTCTTCCTTCAACCTTGGTGCTAGATGGGGGTGGGTGGTCAGCACCACGCCCTGGCCGCTTTACCCCCTAGAGAAGATCTGGTACCCATTAGGACGTTGAGTGGAGCCCAGGGCCAGTCTGGACGGGTGTGGAAGATCTCGTCCCCCTCCGAGATTTGATCCCCAGACCGTCCAGCCCTTAGCGAGTCGCTATACCGAATGCGCTATTCCTGCCCCTTACGTGAGAAACACACAAGTAAGAATATTTAACAGTATTCTTATGGGAGTTATGGCAGGACTTCAAAAATCTAAATTCCCACAGAGTCAAACTCTGTCTGGGAATTCCTAATCCAGTAGAGACTGTATGATGTTTTCTTCAGGCAGGGTACCTGAAATGGGGAAGGATACAGTGGGTACCTTGCCTACTGTAAGTGTGAGATTATAGCCCTGCTGATTCCTGCGACAGTTTACAGCACCTGTGGAACACCACAACATGGGAAATACATGCGGTCATGTTGGAATTTCTGTTCGAAGGCATGCATGTGATGACTTCAATTCCAGTGAATGCGACACATCAAATTATATAAATAAAATACTACATGTCAGTCATTAGCACAACATTTTATTTATATAAAATGGTATATATACATGTTTCAAACTAGTCGGTCATCCTCAGGCCCTCCAAGAACACAGATCTAAGCGTTGTGTTCTTGGAGGACCTGAGGATGACTGACTCGGTCAAAACATGTCACCCGGACATATATACTTACTTACTTACTCCATGGTGCAGAGTCCTTCTTGAGAAGCTAACTGGATTGCAGCTAGTCAAGAAATTCCCCGCATTTCACGGAACCCGAAGGTTCATTACCGCACTCACAAGCGTCTGCCACCTGTCCCTATCCAGGGCCATCCCAATCCAGTCCATATACCCACATCCCACCTCCTGCAGATCCATCCTAATATTATCCACCCATCAACACCTAGGTCTCCCCAGTGGTCTCCTTCCCTACGGTTTCCCCACCAAGACCCTATACACCCCCCTCTCTTCACCAATACGCGCCACATGCCTAGCCCATCTCATTCTTCTCGATTTTATCACCCGCACAATATTGGGTGAGCAGTACAGATCATTTAGCTCCTCGTTATGCAATCTCCTCCATTTCCCCGTTCTGGAAATATATACTATTGTATATAAACAAAATGTGTAGTATTTTATTTATATGTTGTGACAGTTCAGGATGGAAAACTTTGAAAAAAAATTAAACATCAAATTATGTCAGCTCACAAGTGTATAGAACATGTTTGGAAAAAGTATACACACCAGCTGATTTTTTGTCCTTTCAAATGCCAATTCCATGAGGTTGTGAACAGTCATATCACACTCTCTCTTCCCAATGTTCACAAACAAGCACGATGGAGAATGCTTTGCGTGTTCCGTCCTAGGAAGTACAAAAAAATTTGTAATATACTGTACAGTATTTTGGTTTACATTCTGTTGAGTACTCTATAAAATTCCAAGGCAGGACAAGAGATAGCCTTGCTGGCATGTTACCGTCACACACCGTGGTATCACCTGTGATTTGCTGCTCGCCACTTGTACGATCTTGTGTGAATGCACACAAATTCATGATCATAAAAATTCTATTCCAGAAGAAATTAAGAGCAGATTGAGGTCAGGAAATGCCTGCTATCAATCGGTGAAGAATCTTTTGTCTTCTAGGTTGCTATCCAAAAATTTAAAGATCAAGATATGTAGAACTATAATTTTGCCTGTTGTTTTGTATGGGTGTGAAGCTTGGTCCCTGACATTGCGGGAGGAAAGGAAGCTGAGGGTGTTTGAGAACATGGTGTTGAGGAGAATATTTGGACTAAGGAGGGATGGGGTAAAGGGGGAATGGAGGAGATTGCATAATGAGGAGCTAAATGATTTGTACTCCTCCCCAATATTGTGCGGGTGATAAAATCGAGAAGAATAAGATTGGCTGGGAATGTGGCACATATGGGTGAGAAGAGGGAGGTGTATAGGGTCTTGGTGGGGAAACCAGAGGGAAGGAGACCACTGTGGAGACCTAGGTGTAGATGGGTGGATAATATTAGGATGAATCTCCAGGAGGTGTGATGTGGGTACATGGACTGGATTGGGCTGGCCCAGGATAGGGACAGGTGGCGGACGCTTGGGACTGCGGTAATGAGCCTTCGGGTTTCGTGAAATGCAGGGAATTTCTTGACTAGCTGCAAACCAGTTGGCTTTACAAGGACTCTGCCACATGGAGTAAGTAAGCAAGCGGCCAGCGAGACTACCCTTGTTCATATGGATGCAGTTTCCTTGACGAGAAATAAAAAGAATTTTGTTCATTGTGCAATGACAAAAATTCCCAGAAATTCAGAAAGAGAGATAGGAGAGAGAAACTGTACCTGTGACCAAGGGGGTCACACGCATGCACGCACACACCACACACACACACGCGCTTGCGCACGCACACACACACTCACACGCGCACACGCACGTGCACACACACACACACACCGCACAATGCACAACACACACACACACCGCACAACGCACAACACACACACACACACCACTATCATCCTCTTCAAATGAAGACAAGGGGTTACCAGGCGTGTGTTAAGGAATATTTAGAGTTAATTGGTGAGACAATAAATGAACAGTGGTGAAATATGCTTCACCATACATTAACCACTGAAAGCCCAGTGGTCACTATATGTACCACCAGTTTATCATTCAGCAATTCTACGTTCTGCCCACACAGCTGTATTTATGTGTTTTGTGTGGATCTGAACACAAACAGTGATTATTTCCCTATACAGCAATTACCTCATGGTTTTTATAACAGAGATGGAGTGTGTTTACTGCACGGTACGAACTGGGTATTTATATATAATTCTACGTTCTGCCCATACGGTGTATTTATGGGTTTTGTGCAGATCTGAGCACAAACAGCGACTATTTCCCTATACAGCATTAACCTACTGGTTTTTATAACAGAGATGAAGTGTGTTTACTGAGTGGTACAGACTGGATATTTATATATAATTCTACATTCTGCCCACACAGTCTATTTATGTGGTTTGTGTGGATCTGAGCACAAACAGTGACTATTTCCCTATACAGCATTAACTGACCAGTTTTTATAACTGACATGGAGTGTGTTTACTGCGCAGTACGGACTGTGTATTTATATATATTTCTACGTTCTGCCCACACAGTGTATTTATGTGTTTTGTGTGGATCTGAGCACAAATAGCAACTATTTCCCTACACAGCATTAACTGACTGGTTTTTATAACAGAGATGGAGTGTATTTACTGCGCGGTACGGACTGGGTATTTATATATAATTCTACGTTCTGCCTACACAGTGTATTTATGTGTTTTGTGTGGATCTGAGCACTAACAGCGACTATGTCCCTATACAGCATTAACCTACTGGTTTTTATAACAGAGATGGAGTGTGTTTACTGTGCGGTATGGACTGGGTATTTATATATAATTCTACATTCTGCCCACACAGTGTATTTATGTGTTTTATGTAGATCTGAGCACAAACAGTGATTATCTCCCCACACAACATTAACTGACTTGTCATTCTCATGGCAGAACCAAAATTCTGTGACACATTAAAAGTCAATATACATGACATAGAATAGATGTACTCCCACAAAAGTCACTCAGTAATATAGATTCACATCACAATTTATTTACACAAAATGCAATGAATGCTGAATTAACAGACAAGAAATTGAATAGTTTAACAGATCTACATTGATAAAAAATGACTGGATGGAATAAAACAAAGAAACCTGAACTCTTTTCATGACTGTCACCAAACTGTAACACATGAAAGGGCATATGAAGCTATCTTGAGCCTGCCTCATGATAGTCTGACACATCTCATGGGTGCCACCATGCACGTTAAGTCCTGACGCAAACACCATCTTCTGACGCAGCTCTTATTCAGGGCGAAAGAAATTAATATATTTGAAAGACTATATTCTGAGGTCCTGTGAACTCAAATTACAGACTCAATAAGCAGAATTTTCTCACATTTCAAAGTTAATAAAACTTACTTACTTACTCCATGGTGCAGAGTCCTTCTTTAGAAGCTAAATGGTTTGCAGCTAGTCAAGAAATTCCCCGCATTTCACAGAACCAGTATGTTCATTACAGCACTCACAAGCGTCCACCACCTGTCTCTATCCTGGGCCAGCCCAATCCAGTCCATATATCCACATCCCACCTCCTGGAGATCCATCCTAATATTATCCACCCATCTATGCCCAGGTCTCCCCAGTGGTCTCCTTCCCTCTGGTTTCCCCACCAAGACCCTACACACCCCCATCTCCCCACCCATACAAAGTTAATAAAATTGCTTTCATAAAATATTTTCCCAAGGAACAGTGCTAAAACATCAGTGTTATTTATAATGTGCATGTGTACCTGACCATATTCTGTTGTCTTGTGTTATAGGACCAATTTGTATGTTATTATCACAAAGCAAACACCGCCAACAAGAGATTATTCTCTATCCCTATCCATACATAGTCTATCAGGGATTACTGTCTATCCCAATCAAAACAATGCATAATAGGGATTACTGTCTATCCCATTCACAACACCCCATACCAGAAATTGTAGCCTATCCCAATCAAAAGTCCATGTATTAGGATTATAGCCTATCCAATTCAAATCACACATATACCATAGATTTTTAATGTTTTGTTGACTGTGCATTGTGATTTCTCCATATAAAATGAACCAAGAAGACGTACTATTATCTGTTAATCTATTTCAATAGTAATCCTCTACATGTTTCGAGCAGGCTTGCTGCTCACCACCAGGAGGATCAACTCTGTATAAACAGCAGTTGGTGTAGTCATGTGTTATGTTGACTAGCTGCTGGCAGGATTGGGATGGAATTCCTGGTGACGAGCAGCAAACCTGCTCGAAACATGTAGAGGCTTATTATTGAAATAGATTAATAGAAAACCATGCATCTTGTTGGTTCATAGTATACGGATATAACAGAGATTATATTCTATCCCAATCAAAACATCACATACCATGGATCATCATCTTTTTCCCAGCCATGAAGATTCTTGAGGCACACCTGACACTGAACAAGGTCATGATCAACCTTTGAGCCACAAAAAATGAATCCTGCTTCCGCGAGCTGCAAGCAGACAAGAAATTATACCCATCATTCAGCAGTAGTTTGTTTGTCAGGCATGAACAAGTTACATATTTACATGGCAGAAAAATCAGTAAACACCTGCGCCATTTTACCACACACTCACACTCTACTCCATTTTACCACACACTCACCCTGACTCACACTCTACTCCATTTTATCACACACTCACCCTGACTCACACTCTACTTCATTTTATCACACACTCACCCTGACTCACACTCTACTTCATTTTATCACACACTCACCCTGACTCACACTCTACTCCATTTTACCACACACTCACCCTGACTCACACTCTACTCCATTTTATCACACACTCACCCTGACTCACATTCTACTCCATTTTACCACACACTCACCCTGACTCACACTCTACTTCATTTGCCCCAAACTCAGCCTTGTGGCCTTTTATACTATTTCAACATCCAACCCTCACAGCTCAGAAACTGACAAAACTCCACATTTGCTTTCAGACACTCATGTCAGCACATTGATTTGGCCTTAAGAATATTTTTCATCCTCTTTATTACAGTCTTTCGCGTACCATAACTATCAGTTAACTGAAATCTGGCATCAAAAGATGACCACAGTCAGCATGCAGTGTGACAATGAGAAACATGAATGTCATATAGAGTTGTCAGCTAAGAACATGCGAAGTCATGAGGCCATTTAAAATCCTAATCTTTTGCAGAGTAAATTGGGCACTTAAATCTGGCAACAAAAGGTTAAACATGCCAGACGCGGACGAAGTTTTCCATTTCAAACACATTAAGAAAGTGATATTTCACTTTTCTGTCCTACAGTCCTGTTTTGAAAGGATATTATAGGTGCAGATACTGCACATAGGCTGTGACAATCTTCCAGTTCCCTTCGTCGTCAACGATGACGAATGTGTCACACAGATTTAGGTCACCTTGCATTGGTTATATTATTGGACTGCATCTAAAATACTAATGTAATTTGAATATTAGTACCTTGCACATGATACAATGCAATCTGATGGAAATTTACTTAAGTCTCCAAAAAAATACATTGCCTCCATGTTAATGGTGAGACAACTGCTGGCAAATTTCTGCCAAATTACATGGTGCCATATCCCATTAAGACTATAATCTTGGCTAACCTCTATGAAAATATATAATGTGTATAAAACATGACAGTTTGTAACCCTGCAGTTGCATAAATACAGTACAGGCAAAGGGAGCTTAAGAGTCATAGGAGACAGAGCAAAAGAGAGGGCAAGGTGCTCCGGTTTTGCATTTGTACTTTTTTCTACAATATTCACACAAATTTTGAGCAGCGTTAACTATTTACATATGTTATAACTAATGTACAGTGTGTGCACTCGTCGAACACAACTACATTTATTGGTAGAATTAAAGTATTTTCTACATAAGGTACAACTACATTGTATATTTTATACATTAGTGTAATTACACAGCATACATAGACATAATATGATACCTACCATAGATTTAATTATAAAAAGCTTAGACATAGCTTGGTAACAGCAAGGACCCCCCATGTAACCCACACCGCCCAACCTTTCTGACAGATACGAGATCTCGTGCCCACTTTACCCCCTCCCTTCCCCATATAAACAGTCCATATGTTTTGTATAACTGCTTAATAAGTATTTCATGTACAACCTGAAGATGGCCATTATCAAGTGCCGAAACATGTAGTTGTACCTCATGTAGAAAATACTTTAAATTATACCAATAAATATCGTTGTATTGGACAAGTACACACACTGTACATTAGTTATTTCATAGAACACAACGGGGATGACAAACCTCATGATTACACATGTTTGTAAAGAATAACAGTATTGGTAAACTGATAAATTTTTAGATTCGTCTTTCTAAGTCTTCCAGGCCATTCATAACTAACTTACAAATAAAAGGTATCCACGCTAAGCTTTCCTCCCATCTTTGACAAGCACATGCAATAATTCCAACATTTAATCTATGACATGGACTTGATAAGACAGGATTTTCTGTAACCCAGTAAGACAAATAGCAAATTTTGCATGTGATTATACAACTGCAGCTCTACTACAGGCTATATTTTGGATGTCAGATCGTGTAAGCAAAAATACCGGACACACCTCATAAATGTTTTTCAACCAGAAACATTTATATGACCAGTATTTTCTCAATTTGTTTGCCGGACAGGAAACTCAAATACAGGGCCGTTAAGTTCAAAACTAGACACCTGCCTGCCTTTGGCTCAACAGTGATATTCCTCATACCCGTGACAAATAACACATAACATAAAATTTCAATTATCTATTAATTCTTATACAGCCTACATACCAAAATCACAAACTTGTATTGTGTACCTTGCGTGCATTGCAAAAACTATTCCTAAATGGCCACTTCTTGAAGGTTGCCAGTCGTTGCTCTTCATATATATAACGCCCTTTTGCAGACATACTCATCTGTAACACTTCACATTAAAACATAGGTATAAAGGAGCAAACTACACATTGTCACAACACGGAGAAATGTATTCTCAGAAAGCATATGATGTAGAGTGACCATATTCGAATTTTGGGGTTAATACATTAATCGGATAAATTTAATTCTGACGTTTCGAAATCTTGTCTCTAGTGATTCAAATTCGAAAGAAACTATTATTCTTAGTCAAATATTCTGCACTTAACTTACATCCTTCCTTTGAAAACCACAAATTCACCAGTTTATCCGTCCGTTGGCTTTCACAAACTTTCGCGGTACCAAGCATAACCAACTTTTGAACATTATAATTGTGGAAGAACGTTGTTATGCTTACGTAAAGTATGCATAGAGAAGGAGCCAGTAGATTAGCTTCAGGAATGGATAAATGAATTAGAAAAACGTCTAATTCTATTATGAGATTAGTGCACTAACGAACGCCCATCTAACTTCTTATGTTATCATATATTGGCATCAATGACGTATCTCTAAATCAGTAGGTCGCTGACTATCGAAATTAACGTCGATCCCTTCTCGATTTTATATTCGAAAATTAAATGTTTAACCGGTAGGCTATCTCAGTGGCTTTCACATAATATAAATGTTGTCAGTGGTTCTGTTATTCGAAGGGAGTTCCTTCCGTCCCATGTATCGTCACTCTTATCCGTGGTTGTTATCTGGTCCCGTAACCACAGAATTCATTTGCTTGTTGCTATGGGTTACAGTTGCTATGGCTACGAAGGAGTTTGAAATTGTTTATGAGAGCACGGTACGGTATAATTGCTTTATTTGCTAATTAATTGTTTTGTTGCAGTGCGGACGTCTTGCATAATACTTAAATCATAATACGTTATGTCTGACGTAGAAGTGAATGATTTAGAACTAATTTCTATTATTGGTTTCGATGGTACGTACTGTAAATTTGATCCTGTTGCATTATTTTTCTTCTTAATGTTACACATATATTTGTAAATTTGTTAAGCTCTTCTAGCCGTATTTTATTATTTCAAAGATAAAGATTGTCTTGTGTTTTTATAAAATCCAACATTTTTGTATGTGATGAGGCAACGAAACGTAAGACAGGAAAGTTTAGAAATAAATAACTTATAATCAGCCCATCTGTAGTCTGCAGATAACACTCAATTTATGGGGATGAAGCTGGAACCCTTGCACGCGTGCGTGTATGCAAGGGGTTTGGGAACAGGAGTTTACAAGCTCAAATTTATGACGTGTAACTCCGTTATATGAACACGTTTTGTCACAAATTACTTCCATGTAACTGCATTTCTATTAATTAAAGCTCATATAATCATATAAATTTATATCCTTTATAATGGTGAGTCTTATCTTCAACAATTTCCTGTAACTGCAACCTTGTAAAACTATCTGATTCAGGCTAAGTTACTGAGATAGGGAAATAGAAATTTAAACATTTTCAGGTGACACATTGTACTCCATCAGCCTGAAATGTTCTGCTGGACGAACAGAAATTGTGTTCTGGTTTATCATAGTTGATCCAACATGTACCATGCACAGATGTCAGTAAGGTCCATAAATAAGTTTATGATTCGGGAATAAAGGTATCGGGTAACCTTCCACCAACTATTACAAATTTTATCATGATATGAAAAGTATTTAAGCCAGAATTTAAGATGTCTGTTATTTCACTTCTTTTTTTGTATGAGAATTTACATCAAATTAAAGTTATAAATTTTCTCACAAAAATAAGAGAAATAATTTTCGTTTTTGTTTCAAAACTGTGTACAGGGATGTAACGTGCTTTTCCTTATTATTTTGACGAGTATTGTAACACTGTAAATAAATGGTTATTATGCATTTCTTTTGTGTTTGAAACAAGTAATTTGTTTTTATTGTGAAAAGGTCTAAACACTTAGCATAGTCCAGTGAAGGTTGTGAAATGCGGTATTGCCGTTCCGTTCTGTGGTTCAGACGGTGATAATTCTGTGCTGAGCCACATGAGGTTAAGGTAAGGCAGTCCCATTACAGGCCTGGACAGGCCCAGAGGGTTCCAGGAAGTTAAGGTTCCCAGATTTCATGACAACAGCACAGGATGGTGGTAGGTTGTCAGCCTTGCATATCAGCCACCTTTACCCCTAGGAAATACTCCTGGTACTCATATCTGTTAGAGGCTGAGTCGACCTTAGGGCTATAGGCACGTGAGGTTACGAACCTGAAATTTGAAGGGCATCGTAGCAGTTCATTGTTTATTTTAAAATGAAAGTTAAAAAAAATAACCAATTAATGCTAATGGTTAATCCAACAATTTTGGGGTGACACCTTGTCATTCACTGGTGGACTTTGTAGCCATGATTGAGCCGGGATGGCACTCCCTTTCTATCCTGCCTACATGTCTAAATCTAATTTATCAGCTTTATCAACTCATCCCCCCATCTGGCAATCAAAACACCACTGCTTTAATACCAGAAATTTCTGAAATTTTTCAGTAATTACTTTATAACAAGCCCAATTACATGTCATTATCAGTCATCCACAAGAATAGACTGACATTGTTATTTCCTTTCACTCTATCTTTACATTGTAATCCAGTCATTTATGTATTCTTTTTTTATCAACCTAATATATTAATGTAGTTATGTAATTTATTGATGGATGCCTGTGGTTGTACCAAAGAGGTTACAATGCACTGTATATTTTCTGTTTTTTAACATACACTACTTTTGTTCAGTGTAATGTACTTACTTACTTACTCCATGGTGCAGAGTCCTTCTTGAGAAGCTAACTGGTTTGCAGCTAGTCAAGAAATTCCCCGCATTTCACGGAACCCGAAGGTTCATTACCGCACTCACAAGCG
>Ga0123352_10007577_pt1 | contig 16772 bp, 12 predicted proteins | sample TergutLab28metaG_FD_89700 | JGI IMG/M metagenome (GOLD analysis project Ga0123352, IMG submission 89700) | Labiotermes labralis P1 segment gut microbial communities from Petit-Saut dam, French Guiana - Lab288 P1 | ecosystem: Host-associated > Arthropoda: Insects > Digestive system > Gut ... | reverse complement strand
TGTATGTATGTATGTTTATGTATGTATGTATGCATGTGTATGTATGTACGTATGTATGTATGTATGTACGTACGTATGTGTATGTATGTATGTTGTATGTATGTATGTATGTATTATGTATGTATGTATGTATGCACGTATGTATGTTTGTATGTATGTGTGTATGTATGTATGTACGTATATGTGTTTTTTTAAATATAGTTTATTGCTTGCTCCATTTACAGCAGTAATACTACAAGCTTTACATTTCTTTGATTGTTCTATATAACTAGGTTTAACAATCTTACAGTATTCATTGCAAATATATTAAAAGCTTTACATTCCTTTTTATTGTTGTATACGGTCAGGTTTAACATTTTTTTACAGGTCTCTTTGAAATTTTTTTGGAAGCTTAACATTCCTTCGGTTGTTATATTTGGTAAGGTTTAACAATCGTACATTTCTCTTTGCACTATCCTATGAGCTTTACTTTCGTTTGATTAGTGTATATAGTAAGGATTAACCATCTTACAGATGTCTTTGTTACTATACTACGAGTTTTACATTACTTTGATTGTTGTATATAGTAGGGGTTTAACAATCTCTCGGTTATCTTTACAGCTATGCTACAATCTTTACATTCCTTTGATTGCCGTATTTGTTGATGCTTGACAATCATTCTGTTCTCTCTACAACTACACTACTAGCTTTACATTCCTGGTTTGTTATATGCAGTTAGGTTAAACGATCTTACTGTTATCTTTACGTCTGATTTGTTCTACATTTATTTCGTCAAAAGGTATTTTGTTGATAAATTGCGTAAATTCTCTACAGTATTTCCTTAACAGGTCCCTTTTAGTGGTTGGCCAGTCGTTTGTCATTACTATTGCCTGTTTTAAAATGGCCCTCTCTTTGTTTAGCAGTTCGCATTCAAAGAGTAGGTGATCTATATTCTGATCTCTGGTGCCGCAGGGGCATGTCGGCGCTTATATTATTTTGAAACGGTGTAAATATGAGTTTGTTTTTCCATGGCCTGTGACCATGGTTGTAAAATTTTGTGTAGGATTTATTTTCATTTTTAGCCTTTCAGTTACGTCCGGGAAGAATTCTTTTGTAGTTCTGCCTTTAGTAGATTGTGTCCATTCACTTTGCAATTTCCCCACACTCTTATTTACAAGTTCGCCGAACACTACACTTTTAGGGACTCTTGTGTAGCTTTCTTTGATGTTTTCGTTTGCGGTTGTCTCATTTGCCAGAGTGTCTGCTAATTAGTTTCCTCTTATCTCTGCATGTGCTTTAACCCATAGTAGATTTATTTTTTACATTCATTGTTCCGTGCATCATTGTAATTGTTTTAAAAAAATAACCAACACGATGTCACTTATGGACTATCCTTTATTTTCATGGGTAGTCGTCATTCATTCTCTACATGTTTCGAGCTTTCGGGAAGCTCATCATCAGTTCATTTTTTCCTGTACAGTCAGCCTCTGGTATAGTGTGTAATATGTTGCTGTAACAGAACACGTAGGAGAACGGGAGGGCTACAGCAAAGATTACACACTATACCAGAGGCTGACTGTACAGGAAAAATGATCTCCTGATGATGAGCTCCCCGAAAGCTCGAAACATGTAGAGAATGAATGACGACTACCCATGAAAATAAAGGATAGTCCACAAGTGACATCGTGTTGGTTATTTTTTTAAACAATTTAAAATAGATTTATTTTACAGTTTGTTTTCGTCATCTCATTCAGTTTCTTCCTTATTTCCTCTAAAAGATATGTGTGGATATTGCTATTCCGCAGGGAGTCTAGTGTCATTTGGCTATCCGTGTATACCGTAGCTATTTTTTCCCTTGTTTGCATATTTTCAGTGTACTTTAGAGCTGTCAGTATCGCGAATTGCTCTGCCTGGTTGTTAGTTCACCTCGTATTTAACCTGCAATGGAGGCTTTTGATGTATATGTGTGTGTATGTATGTATGTATTATGTATGTATGTACGTATGTATGTGTGTATGTACATATGTATGTATGTGTATGCATGTATGTATATGTGTGTATGTTCTCTGTGTGTGTGTATGTATGTTGTATGTATGTATGTATGTTGTATGTGTGTACGTATGTATGTACGTGTGTATGTTCTATGTGTGTATGTATGTGTATGTATGTATGTGTGTATGTTCTATGTGTGTATGTATGTGTGTGTATGTATGTTGTATGTGTGTATGTATGTATGTATGTTGTATGTGTGTACGTATGTATGTACGTATGTATGTGTATGTATGTATGTATATGTGTGTATGTATGTGTGTGTATGTTGTGTGTGTGTATGTATGTATGTGTATGTTGTATGTATGTATGTTGTATGTATGTATGTATGTATTATGTATGTACGTACGTATGTATGTATGTGTATGTAGGTATGTAAGTATGTATGTATATGTTTGTGTATGTATGTATGTATGTGTGCGTATGTATGTATGTGTGTGTATGTACGTATGTATGTATGTATGTATTTGTATGTATGTATGTATATGTGTGTATGTATGTATGTATGTATGTTGTATGTATGTATGTATGTATGTATGTGTGTGTATGTGGTGTGTATGTGTTTGTATGTGTGTGTGTATGCGTGTGTGATGTGTGTATGCGTGTCTGTATGTAGTCTTTTTTTAATCCAGGTATATTTCAAATATGAGCCTGCTAGAAAATTTTGCAGAAAATTCGGTGCCAATTTCCAGGACAACCACTCCCAAATAAATACACTTGGCCAAAAATCTGAAAACAACCGTATCGCTGATAGACAAGAGTCGAGACAGGAAACCAACAGTGTTGACAGAAGAGAAATTGGAAGCTATTCCTTATAGACTTGAAACTCTATGAACATAATCACTCGAACGACTGTCTCAAGGTAACGAGTGTTTCGAAAACTTTTGCAGCGTTATTAGACAAGGATAGTTTTGGCTTTGAAGAAAACGCGGTCCAGTTGCAAGAATACACTCTGGAAGGACTAAGAAGCAACATAATTTCACCAGTTTCCGAAGAAGAATTCCAGAGGCCGACAATCGCCCGTCCATACGCTCCGCTAACATTAGATTACATGTCGGATCTCCGGAGGTTTAACAGCCGGTGAGGGAAGCGATAAAATATATGATATGATAATAACCTTTATATTGTCTAACAAAACTCACCAGCGCTACAAAAGATGCTGAAAATATTGCCTTTCTGACCGAATACACTCAGTAAAACTGCGGAAGACGTTCTTTACTCTCTGATGCCGTCTTGAAGGTCGTCCTCTATTTGTAGTTGCTTTTATACGATTCGTCTTTCAAAACTGCCCACAGATAATAGTCGCAAGGCCTCAGACTGGGTGGACTATCAGACATCAAAGCTGTCTCACATTGCCACGACCCAGCTCTAAGGAGCCGCTGTGTATATCTTATATTATCCACCGATTACAAGGACTAATAACGGTAGAAGCACTCATAAACCGGAGGACAACCACTATTGCACGAAAGGTCAGGCGGATACTGAAGTTATCGTAGTAACGCATGCTTAAAAAATGTGTCTGTGCGCCATCATGAACAACAATATAAAGTATATACAATATCCAAATGGAGACTAAATGTTAATCACGTTTATCATAATCTTCATCATGATCATCATAAAATCCGTAGAGTTAGAAGTAGTGTCTGTTTTCTAACTTTCCAACAGAAGAGCTCTTTTCATCTTTTCTTCGGGCGTTCTATATTTTATTGTCCAATGTGACTTACATTTTAGTGCCTGTTAGGTATTCTGTTTGTGTCCGATTTAGCCACTTTCGTTGATACTGTTGTATTTCCAGAACAGTGTTCTGTCCTCCAAGTTTCTACCTAACGGAATGATTTCTTTTCCCATCTAATTTAATAATTCCTAGTTGAGCACCGTAATTTCATTAAATATATGGTACTTTGTAAAGAAATGAGTATCATGGTGAGAGATATAAAATATATATGTAATGTGATTATAGTTCATGGAAAAAAATTTGAGTTTTACTGTAACACGCACATTTTATCTCCCAAAATTTTAATATAAATAACGTAAATAAATTTGCAAAGGAACATAAAAATTTTGAGAAGTTTACCAAAAGGTGTGTTTACGGCATTCTCATCGATGATAACTAAAGGGCCAAAACTTTTCAGAAAAGCTTGAGAAAACTTCTGAAATATAAAATATCTCGTTAGGCTTTTCTGTATTTTGCTCCTATGTACTACTAAAACCAAGCAAAATTTTAGCACTCTCTAAATATCACAGATTTCCGTGACTTTATATCAAATCTTAGACACAAAAGGCATTCAGTATTGATCTTAACAGTACACAGTGCACAACTCTTAAAAATGATTAGAAATGTATGAAAAATTTATCTGAAATTTATCATTATTTGCCACATATCTTTTGCAAATAAACTTTCAAAATCAAGTATTAAATTCATGAATAACGACCTCTACTTACTGCACATCAGGTACTAATCGCCTGTGAATGTTTTAAAATTGCATCTACCAAACTTATATTGCTTATATATGTTGTTATTTGCTAGACACTCTTCAAAACTCAAATTTAAAATTAGATGCCGCATTGATGGGCAGCAATACACAGCTTATATCAAACCTTTGTACTGAGGACACACACACACACACACACACACAAGAGATTCTTGAAATTATAGGTAGATAGGAAAAACCAGTTATTGTTGTTGAAACTTATCGATTTTGCCGTGTTCTTCGCGCAAGTTTTCCACTACGTACTACTCCATTCGTGCATTTCCAATTGGATAAGAATTTGTGTTTATTAAAAACAGCAATGACGAGTACCTGCCAAAATACAGATTAAATAGTCTACAATGCAGAACATGGTATCGTAATTCCTCTTGAAAAGATAATCCGATTTGCTTCCCCAGCGTCATACAACCACTCTAGCAGCATGAACAAAAACACATGTAAGACTGGTGTATTCATTGAGTACGTTATATTGCAGTAATCTCTAAATTAGCAATATCAACACGACTGGCACCCACATTACGAGATAAATCTAATAACATGTTTAATTTCCAGTGATACAGACTAAGACAAAAACCAGAGTATTATTTATTGGTAATGCACACATTAAGATCTTACATACAGACATGTTTTTATCTAAGTAATTCTCAGAACCCATAGGAATTACTTGCTTTAAATGTTATAAATGCATCCAATTTATCAAAGGGCAATTGTAACATTAATTTTTTTCGATATACTGAACAAGTTACAGATCTTAACTCAGTAATGTTTATTTAAGGCCAGCAGTTTTACCCAACGATGAATAGGAATGATTTCCTTAAAAATGACCGAGCACAGCCGCGACATGTTCACAATACCTGTTTTCATGTAGACTTTATCTAGTTCCCAGCTCTCGGTTTTAAAACTTCTTCTATTAATAACCTTTTATTAAAATGTCCTAAGAGAATTTTCATGCGACACTGAGGGTACTGATAGAATAACTAGGAGGAAGTTCTGGGACAATACTGCTTAAAATCTCAAAATGATTTGCAGTTTTGGAGAACGACAGCAGGAGGAACACAAATACGACGCTGGAAAATATTAGAGAGAATTGCAAAAGTCCATCTAAAGAGAATATACGTCAGAAAGAACGGAAGCTGCAAAAACAGTTGTTTCAAGAAGGAAGTTCAAAATCTGTAGATAAAGGAAACTGCTAAATTATAATAACTACAAAATCCAAGCCAATGCAGAGCAGATAATACGAACAATTTAAGACTTGAGACTATCAGGCGGAGAGTTCTGGGAGAAAAGAGGGAATGTTTAAAAAACCCAACTAGGTGAGTTTGAAATAAACAATAAGAACAAGATATTAGAGCGTTACATACAAACATAAATGAATTTAAAATGGGTTGCCACACCACAGCTGCCTTACAAGAATGAGAAGTGGATAGGCTTGCAGATTCCAACAGTATTTCGAATAGGTGGAAGAACCACTTCAGTTAGCTACTAAATGTAAGTGGGCATAATGGTATTAGACAGACAATACAAACAATTGAGCCATTAGTACCATTGAGGTTGAAATGGATAATGAAAAGCTGAAAAGATGTAAATCACCTGGCATCGATCAAATTCCAATAGAACTCATACAAGTACGAGGTAGGATGATAAGTTCTGAGATCCATAAGCTGATTAATTCTATTTGGAATAAGAAGGAATTGCCTGACAGTGGAAGGAGTCAATCATTTTATCTATATGTAAGAGCGGAATTAAATTATGACAATTATGAACTACATACAAAGTATTATCCAACATTCTTTTGTCGAAGTTAACTCTGTACGTAGGCGAAATTATTGGGGATCATCAGTTGGTATTTCGGCGTAAGAGACTGACCACTGACCAGATATTCTGGATATCGAATACTTGAGAAAAGACAGCAGTGTACTGGAGCAGTACTTCAGATAGTTATGTACTACAAGAATAGCTTTGACTCATTTTAGGGGGAGGTTTGTTTTGATTTTCATTGAGTTTGGTATTCCGGTGAAACTATTCGGATTAATGAAAACGTGTTGAAATGAAACCTATAATGGAGTCCGAATGGGCAAATAAATGTCTGATACGTTTCTTATGAAGAGTAATCTGAAAAAAAGGAGATGCTTTATCGTCATTACTTTTCAACTGCACTCCTCTTTATGGAGTCAGTTAATTAGTTAGTTTGTGTGGAGTTTTTCATGTTATAGTAATATAAATATTTCAACCCTTTGCTTAATTTGTCCCATATTTACTCTGTTTTATGTCTTCTGTTGGTTTTTAAGGAATTATGATCTGCAATAAGTAAACGGTGATGATGTAACGGTATAAGATTCCAACATTTAGGTTTCATTCTCTAAACATTTTAAATACAAATTTACATGTTTTAACAAGTAACAAATTTACTTGTATTTTAGTTTATTGTTAAAATGGGTACCATTAACTTACATGTAAAACCAGGCTTTTTAAAGTTAATTTGTGCCATTTTAAGGTACCTAGAATATCCATCGGTGAGGGTCAGTTTTTACATTAATATTTAATCTCATAGTTTTCTCCTCTAAATCTGGTATGTCATATTGTTTGTCCCGTAATTTGTTGCCATCCGCACATTGAGTGCCATTTGTTAGTTAAAACTCCAAATAGGCCTTCATAAGAATGCGCAACATATGTCTTTACAGTGTGCACCAAAGGAATCTTATTTTTCATTTCTTTAACAGATAACCGTTTGTTGAACACTCAGTTACAAAATACATTATTTTTTGTACAAATAGCAAACTAAAGGAACTAAACAAACAGACTTCTTTAGACATTAACAACTAAACTCTATTTAAAAATACAAACTTAAAAAGAAGACACAAAATATGAAATTGTTGCTGTTTTAGAGACATTAGGGTGTGCCCTGGCACAATTGGCACACCCTGTACGCACGTATATGTAGGCCTTGTGTCAAGCGTTATAAGCATCTTTTTTCTTACGTTTTGTCGTCTCAGTCTTTTTCTTTGCCTATACTCTGTTCCCAGCTTTTTTGTGTTGTCAGCGGTGGTGAAATAACGTTTTCATCGCTTCCACTGATTTCCATCTTCACATCTCTGGAAGATGATCATTTACTTTATAAACGGGGTTTGAACGTTATATTCTCCCGCATATGGTGTACTGTGTAAACAATGGTTGAATTTGTATTATTAACTTGAACGTGTCCTGTTTAGGTAACAACTGTTTTTTGGGGGATGGTGTATGTAGATGGGAAGTGTGTCTACAGTACGTACAGGCTGATGGAGCCAACTCCATCAGCCTGTACGTACTGAAGACACGAGTCGCAGTTTCTAAACCACATTTACCTTACATTATGTTGGTGCAGTGCGCACTTGACTCCTGCCTGTTCTGTTACTGCGAAGAACGTAACCTGTTGCTAGAAAACTTTTGTCGTATTGGTAAACTGTTTTCCGAATGTACACGACCCATATTCACCACGCGTTAGCATACGAAATGCACACAGCGACGAAGTGCCTCAGGCGCTTCCTGCTCAGCAACAGGATAATTTGTAGCCGACGACTGAGCGTGCGTGTCCACAAAAATTTAATGAAGCTGATGGAAGTGACTGGCAGTAACTGTCAAAAAGAATACTGTCTATGCGGATGCAAAATTAAAGTATCCAGATACCTGACAACAAAGAAACACACAACACTAAAATAAATTACAATGTAACAATAAAAAAATTAGCGCGAGTAGTACAAACGGTAAATATGTAGGTTTACATAAGCATCTTATGGGCCGGGTAGCTCAGTCGGTATAGCGACTGACTACGGGCTGGACGGTCCGGGATCGAATTCCGGTGGGGACGAGATTTTCCGCCCGTCCAAACCGGCCCTGGGGCCCACCCAGCCTACTGTACAATGGGTACCGGGTCTTTCCCGGGGGTAAAGTGTGGCTGGGGCGTGCTGCTGATCACTCATCCCCTTCTAGTGCCGCGGTCATGGAAGAGTAGAGCTATACCTCTACCCACCCTCTGAGCCACACCGGGCCTGTAACGGGAAAACTGTACTTACATAAGCATCTTGCATAGGTACGCGTTCCCACTCGCTACGCCAGCCATACGTCGTTAGTGCCAGTTGTGAGGGATTAAGAACGCATCTGTTCCGACTGGATAATCTTCAGCACGCTCCATTTCGTGAGAGGACCTCAGTGTTGGTCGAGTTACAATGGATATCTATTCTGAAATATCTCCCGCACCAGAGAAGCTGTTTAAAGTGATCATCATAGGAGACCCGACTGTTGGGAAGACATCATTTGTCGAGCGATATGTTCAGAATTCTTATAAGAGGGATTATAAAGGAACGGTAGGAGTCGATTTTGCACTAAAGGTTGTGAAATGGTCAGAGACACGTACTGTGAAATTGCAGCTGTGGGATATTGCTGGTAAGAAGTTATATTAATTTAGTTAGTCTGTTCAAATGGAAATGGACTGCATGAATGAAATAGAACTCATATAATCCTAAACTTAAGAACCAATTGGAATGTGCAAATACTTGGAAGTACTCCAAATTAACAGCAGAGTTACCGCCTTTCAAAATGCAGAAGCAGTGCAATTTTGAATCTTTTGTGTGGGTGTAAAAGTTGATATCGTGCTTTAAGGGGAGAAGACAGGTTGAAGGTAATTCACTTCTCTAGGGTTCTGACGTTGGTATACCGCATATAAAAACACCCACTTTTTTATTGTCCAACGTCCGTTGTTGGAAATACAAACCAGCACGCCTTGTTACTTGCTAACCTACTCGCTGAACAGCATAATTCAAACGCAAGAAATCTAGTTGGCTGATTCATTTTCTCGAACATGACGTGTGCACTCATTCTTTGCATCTTCTTTACCTATTTTTAATTTCAATGTGCAAAATCTTGGCTACATTCCAACCTAGCCATTGAAGTTCTTCATATACCTGTTGAGCCAGTTTAAATTTTCGCACCAATGCCCTCTTTTAAGATTGCGTCGATGTCCCTGGACGCGCACGGCTAGCGGTCTGCCTGTTTAGAACTAGTAATTTGTGAGTTGGTTTCTTGGTTTCGCGTGATGGCACAAACTTCGGCTTGGTATTGTGTCTGGGTTTTAAGTCTCCATAAACGTGCACATATTTTAGTAAAAATACAAAAACCCATTTAAGGTGTATGTATTATGAAAGTCAATTTGATGTAGGTTGCCGACCTCACCTAACGGACCCATCTGCGCCGATGCTTGGGTAGCACAAACGGAACCAGTTCCCGCAAAATTTCCTTACACTTCTGTATACTTAATCAATGGACGACACAGCCACAAAACTACGCTGCCTTCTGTTGAGTTTTGTTTAAAGGAATAATTGAACCTCAGAGGGAACAGGGAACAGGAGGATGGAGAAAATTGTCTATGTAATGAGAAAATTAATAATTTATCTTCCTCATATATACAGAGTTATTCGAAATGATTGTCGGGGTTTTAACAACTTGTCATACACAATACACTTGAAATAGGAGTACATGTTTTTTTACTTAATAGAACATCACTCCAAGTTTTTGTTACATACCTTACAGGTGCTCTATATGTGCACCCTTTGTGATTCTTCAAACATCAACACGATAATCGAGTTCGTTCCAAACTGTCTGTAGCATGTCAGCGGTGGTGGTTTCAATGGTGGTTCTGATTCGTACCTTCAGTTCCGGGATACTTACGGTTAAAGGCGGAACATAAACCTCTAGATCCATCGGTGCAATTACATACTCCTATCTCAAGTGTATTGTGTATGACAAGTTGTTAAAACCCCGACAATCATTTCGAATAACCCTGTATTGTTAGGGTAGGCAAATCAAGGAGGATGTGTTTGACAGAGTATGTATCATGCATAGAAGGGATGAAAAATAATTACAAAAATCAAGTTTGAAAGCCTGAAGGGAAGAGGTCACTTGGGAGACCTACATACAGATGGGAGAAGAATATTAAAACTAATCTGTATATATGTTCGAGACAGTGTTGATTTTTTATAATATAGTACATTAAAATGTTCTTCAAACCAGCAGGTCAAGAAAGGTTTACATGGATGACCAGAGTGTACTATAAAGATGCTCATGGATGTGTTATTATGTTTGACTTAACAAACAGGAACTCTTTTATAAACACTCTCAAATGGAAGAGAGATGTTGATTCAAAATGCAGTCTTGCAGATGGCAGTCCTATTCCATGTATGCTTCTGGCAAATAAGGTAGGCCAGCTAATATTTGCATTAATTGACTGAGCAGCATTAAGAGTAGTGATATTATTATGGGTAAAGGGTGTCTGTTGTCTGTCTTCATCCCTGAAGTTACATAAAATTTTGGTTTTTGAGACCCATAGTAAAGCAATATGACTATGGGTAAGGTCAACCAATCAGAATTACTCATTATGACAAAAGTAACTGATCTGAATGAGTAAAATATGTTATGTATCTTCATACATTTGGTAATGTGAGATATTTGAAAAAATTCAGCTCCTATCTGCATTTGTATGAGTGTGTGTGCACTCCTGTCATTAATTAATGTACCAAGAAACAATTTAAGAAAATTTACACAATTTTATAGTGGAATGGGGTAGACCATTACATTTCCTCTAGAGGAGTGTGGGCAGTTCATTAGAAGCCCTGTACATGAGTGGGAAAAGATCATTATTAGTATTATTGCAACTTAATTCATTTTCTTCTTCTGCTACTTTGAACAGTGTGATATGCAACACAGACAAGTCGACCAAACTGAAATACATGAGTTTTATAAGGACTACAATTTTGTTGGCTGGACTGAAACATCAGCAAAGGAAGGAACCATGGTGAATGATTCCATGACGTAAGTGGCATAGTGGCAGAGCAGCAGGTTTACTAACTAAATGCCACTTGAACCCTTTGTTTTTTAGGTTGATTTTATAAGAAGTACAGGAATCAAAAATTCTTTAAATGTCTCTATTCATTATTGTACTGTAATTAGCATTACCTTCCATTTACAGAACATAACATGGCAGAGGCATTTGTATAGTTCTATATTCTTACAATTTCTACTTAACTTGCAATTAGACAGTCAGAATTAACATGGCCATGTTAATTCTGTCTAATTGGTACTGTAGTTTTTTCAATGTATGCAAAAAAACTACATGTCATTTTAATATTCTGTGGCACCACATATATTGTAAGATTTTGATGTCAGACATTTTGTTGTGATAATTAAGATGATAATTGTTACTTTTTACTGTCAACATAACTTTATAAATGTTAATATTAATTCACATTATTACATTATGAATGAATACTGACATTAATAAAGTTGTGGCAATGGTGAGAAGCACCATTTATTTATATACGTTAAGACTTCTTGAACATTCTTTCCAGAATTCTATGAGATTTGTGGTTGATAGCTGTCAGTTGCATATGCACGTGTTAAAAATTTCCCCTCTTTATTTTCTCAGCTAAAATAATGGTCAAGGTAACAGGTTTCTGTATATTATCTACTGACTAATAACACAGTATATCAAGAAATGGATCTGTTCTGTGCCTCATATGCAATGACATGGAATTACCCACAGAGTTCAGGTCTTCATTCTTCTGGTTTGTTATGCAGCGTAAGCTGGTAGCTGTTTACTGATGTTTCGGTACAACCTATCGGTCACATATTCAGGGGAGAAGGAGTCCACAACTTTCCTTGTATAACAGCACAGAAGAGTAAAGACCTCATCTACCCTCTGACAGATGCCTGAAATCCACCTACAAAGTTGTGTTTGACAGAAAGAGTTATTCTGTCACTTTAACCAGTGGCAGTAATACCAAAAGTAATTTACCATCTTCAGAAACCACTAGAATTAAAATAGTCATAATTGTTATTTATATTTACACACACACACACACACACACACAAAATCGAAGAACATTTGACATCACTTACAATTCATAGTTCTATAGCTGTTTACAGTTTTGTCAATGCAGTCTGAGTTTTATAAGGTTCATAATAGGCTATGTTCATTTCATACATTGTAAAAAGCAATGTTTATCCTGTTTCGGGGATTTTGAACCTTGTACAAGTGGGCAGTGATGTTGATGTTTCACAGGAATATACTGCCTTGCCCTTGCAGACTCATTGGAGAGGAAGAGAACAGTGTTTGTTCTAAGCCAGTACAGTCAGTGCATGTGAATGAATGGAAAACATTATTTTTCATGGTTCAGGATCAACACGAACAGTGGGGCTTAAAATTAATTATGGTGATGCAATAATTTGTTGCAGGTTTCTTGTGGATGTTATGATGCAACAGGATGTTACAGAAGCAGCTGCATTCTTATCAGACAGTTTGAAACTTGCTGGACCAAGACCATACACCCATTCTCATAGCAACTGTTCATGTTAGTGGCACAAAATCCATCTGTGTGTTGTGAAAATCACCATCTTACATAAAACTGATCACCTGAGTTCAAAGTGCCATGGGAAGAAATGCACTCTTAGCACCAGTGAAGTGAGAGAAATTGTAAAAAATTTCATGAATGATAGTGATAAAAGCTATGTGACTTTTGGTTGTTTTGTGGAGACACAGTGATTGCTAATGATACAATTATCAAGCACAGACAGGTAAAAATCAGTAATATTTTAATACAAAGGTTTTTACATACATGCATACTTGCTTCAAATATCCATCCATTTCAGTTACCGTAATTCATGCACGAGTTATGAATTGACACACTAAAATAAACATCAAAATATGCTGCAATATTGCCCACAGAGTACAGCCCAAGATATAAAACAGCTCTGAATACATACTACCTCAGTAAATAATTCTTGCCTTGGACTTCCCTGTAACTCTGCAGCAGTATGTATTAATAATCATGCCACTATTATTACAATACAGACGTACTGACTTATACTCTGAACTGGTAACTTAATCACTTAAATTTTTTTCATTAAACCGAATTTTGTACTCACCCTAGAAATGACCTTGACTACAGTGTTTTGGCTCAGGTGGAATTGAAACTTGAACAACTGGGAATCAGAGAATCAAGACTCTACTGACCTTACAATACCACATGCAAGACTACATGGTGTCACAACACAGAATTGCATAACAACATTTCGATCTACGATACTACACAGTGTTGCAACCCAGAAGTGGGTATTGACACTTCCACCTATAGCACTAAATAGTGTCACAGCTGCCATCTATCAGGACTGCATGATGTTACAAGTCAGTCTAAATTCAGATTTTGTTTTTACCACAAGCAACAGATAGTATTTTCTGTTCTAATAGGGTACGCATTCATATCCAGCCCCCTTTTGGTTGTTGCTTAAATGTTTTCACACCTTCAAGTTTCTTTCCTGGTCTTAATGGAGCCGGAGAAACGCTACCAAATACAAGTTGTTCTGTGCTTGAACTCTCAACCATTTCGGTCCCCATACTGGCATTGTCACTGAGCATAGCCTTAAATTGATGTACTGAAGTTGATTCATGATGTGCAGAGTGACTCATTGTTTTCTCAGGTTTGATGTCATGGTCTGTAGTTGTTTCTGGCATGGTGATTATTGCGTGAGGTTCTGGTGATTCAGTTTTGGCTTCATCTTCACCAGAGTTTTGCTGTGGAGTAACTAGCACTGTGGGATATGCTACTGAATGGTGATGTGGTAGCGGTTTGTCGAAGTCAACAGTTTGGTCATCCAAAGGTGCCAGAGCTTTAGTTTTGACAGCTTTAGGAGACTGACTGTCTGTTTTCACATGATGAACATAAGCTGTTGTCTGAAGTAATGAAAGACTGCTTGCTGCTGGGATTTCAAGAGACTGTGTAGTTTCCATTGCAACATCAGAACAATCTGGCTTACGGACTGATTTTGTTAGCTGTTCTGTCTCTGCAGTGTTTTGGCTGTACTTTTCCTTCTCTACTTCTGAGGTCGATGTTGTGGATTTGGAAGCTTCACCACTTTGCACAGCTAGAAATAGAATGCATACACTGATAAAATAGAAAGAGAAAAAATAAATTTCAATAACAAAGTTTGCTGATGTTAAAGGTTTCAAACAAGAACCAATCCAAAATTATGGATATGTTGCAATACACAATTTTGAATTTGGCCCATAACCTATTTGCACTTTGACAGGCCTGAACTAAAGGAAAAACAGCATGTGTACTTAGGTGGTTCCTTTTACAACACTGTATTTGAGAAACATGGTGGATTGCAGTAGTGTCTGTGGATGCTATGCCATGTCAATTGGTACACATTTTCCAGTGCTGGAGAAGCGTAGTGCCTCAATCTTCAGGGACAGGCAGTCCAAGAGGAGTGCAATATTCACATTATTGTCATAATGTAATCCTTGATAATGATCTTTCAGGTTAAGAAATTTTAGGCTTAAGTAAAATGTGCTTGTGTGATGGTTATACTATACTGTATTTTGATTACCATTGTTTTAATAATTCAGTAAAGAATAATGTAAGACAACAACTTGATAACATGAACACTCAGATGTATCATGTGGAAAATTCTCCAGGTTTGTAGTATGCTACATAATACTTGAGATATAAGGTTCTCATGGCAGAGAATATTAAAGTTATGGCCTCCTGTGATGTAATGTTTTGTAGTCCATCAGGCACACACCAAGGATTCAGTGGAACCTACTGCCTCCTGCAGAAGGCATCGGGTTTCTCTGATGTCAGTACCTATCTGTCAGGCTTCATGTTGTATCACCCCAGAATAATGTCAATTGAATACATGTTATATTTTACTTGATGGCAAAGATGTATAAAATATTTTATTAAACTAGAATTTTATTTTCAATATGTAGGGGAAAAATCAGACAGTCATTTAAAAAGAGGTGAATAATTAAAGTTGTTCTGTGGTAGTAATAACAGAGAAGAGTAAGGCCTGTAGTTCACCTTCTGTCACAGGATTATTGCTGTGTTGATCACTGCATTGGTCAGTCTCTTCTGTAATATCACTGAGCGGTTTCACAAGGGATGGAGCTGTTCTTTTAGGAACCACGATTGATGAGGTCCCTATATTTGTACCAAGAGTGGGAGTCTTTTTCACCAATTTGCGAGCCTGATCGATGGCCTTTTGAAGCTTTTGCTGACGCTTGAAAGATTCATGACTGTTGCTATGTCCAACATGAGACCTGTGCAGAACAATAAAAAAATAATTTTTTGGATTATCTGTCATGAATCATTTATTGACACACGGCCCATACATTTTCTTTTTGATTCATTTTATGGATGGAAATCTTGAGTCTGCTCTCAGACATTTGACCCATTCTTCACAATTCAGGTACAGTTAGCAACAAGATAAACATTGTCATACTCCATGTGCATTTTGTAGAGCTCACCATAAATTTCTACTTCTGCATAATTTAGTACCATGCTATAAAGTTGTGTGTGGTAGCAGATGTGTAGCTCCACACATTCTTTACCATGATACTAGATGGAGGTGAATGGCTGGCCAACTTCACATCTCACCTGCATATCTCATTATGATAAACCACAATTACATAAACTGTAACAATTTAGCATCAAAATGAATGGTTTGCTAAGTACATTCCATCTTAATGTTAAGAACTGCTTTGTTGAATTTGATTTCTGACTCAAAATTCTTAGATATTTTTGTGGGATGAGAACAGCCTGTAGTGTATTATATGGTTTTTATTTTTTGTTTGGTAGGTGATTAGTGTCTATGTAGGTTTGTGTTTATTGTAATGTTGGCGGGAATTTGTTTAACCCTGTTTATTCAATTAGGAGGGAGGTCTTGTATAATATTCTCATTGAGTTTGGTATCCCTGTGAAACTGGTAAGGCTAATAAAAATGTGTCTGTCCAAAATGTATGGCAGAGACTGGGTAGGCAAGAATTTGTCTGACATGTTGCCTATTAGAAATGGTTTGAAAAAAGGAGATGCTCTTTTGCCATTGCTTTTCAACTTTGCTTTAGAATGCGCCATTAGGAGAGTTAAGGTAAACCAGGATGGCTTGAAATTAAATGGTACATGTCAGCTTATGGTTTATGCTGATGATGTTAATATATTGGGAGGAAGCATACATACTAGTAAGGAAAATGCAGAAGCTTTGGTAGTGGCTAGTAATGAGAATGGACCAGAAGTAAATGTTATAAAACTAAGTACGTGGTCATGTCTTGAGATCAGAATGCAGGACGAATTCACAGTGTGAGGATTGATAATAGTACCTTCGAGAGGGTGGAAGAGTTTAAATATTTGGGAACAACTTTAACAAATCAAAATTCTATTGCGGAAGAAATTA
>Ga0123352_10007575_pt1 | contig 16774 bp, 8 predicted proteins | sample TergutLab28metaG_FD_89700 | JGI IMG/M metagenome (GOLD analysis project Ga0123352, IMG submission 89700) | Labiotermes labralis P1 segment gut microbial communities from Petit-Saut dam, French Guiana - Lab288 P1 | ecosystem: Host-associated > Arthropoda: Insects > Digestive system > Gut ... | reverse complement strand
TGGGGGGGTAGCGAAGAAATAAAGTAAGTCCATTAAAAATCTGTCTTCAAACACGCTTTTTTTAAAGTAGATGGGCACTCCAAATGAATAAATATTTTCCTTTCTAAATTCGTTTTTCATAATTATTCCTATGTTATGTCGCTTCCAAACATAAATCTACTCAATTTGTCACACAAAGCTAAACGAAACGAAAACACATAACATAAATCGTACATAAAATATAATTCACAAATCGAGGAATGAAATGCATTCAAGTGACCTTGGGTAAAACCCTGTCACGGAATATTGCCTTAAGAGTGACAAGTAATCTTGGATTTTATAAAGGACGGGGAATTCCTGGCTCAGTGCAGCAAGTCCAAAAAGACTGCGTTCGATTCGTTTAGTTACTCAGAACTACGCAATCCCAGACCCTACAGATTTCGGTGTTACAAGCTTAATTAGATCTCTAAATTATGTGACGTATGAGCCACAAAGAGTTGTACAGAAAGCAATTAGATGCTCCTTCAGTATATTTCCAATTATTTTACAGATAAGGATACCGAAAACTTCTGTCATGAATTGGGTATTTTAAGTCACTCAGTTGTTATATCAACCACTGCACATATATAAAATTTATAAAATTTAAACTTTAAAACATTAAAAACGCTCCGACATGTTTCGGTCCTAGGACCATCATCAGGGAGCCATATTGTCCTTGCTAAAGTTGAACTATAAAAAGTCACATTAATTTCGGTATTCCAGTTGGGTATTGTGGCAGCATGCCGTGTTGTGTTGTATTGCGAAGAGTGCCCTGTTACGGATGTGCGTGAACGCAAACACACCGTTTTTTTGTTCTTAGGTAGGTAGAGCCCAATACAAGTAACAGTATAAAATACAAGTAAGGTACACAAGCAGGAAATTAAAACTTCCTGGCATGGAGGTTTTTTTTTATTGGAGTCGAATAATCCAGATACAAAACAATAAATGCTAAGGACTCACCCGTCACTGTTATACTGTACTTGGATTCCAATAGGCCCTTATTCTTCAACGCAGCAAAGGACGTGTTTTGCCTATAGGAAATGCAATGACGTCCGCACGTATCAAAGAAGAACACTGTCGTGTTTCGAAGTTCCTCCCAAAGACCTGCAGCACCTCCGACATATATTTTGGGGCCTGAACGTGAGAACATGACAGGCAGATACGTCAATATATGATGAATAACAGGCAGTTCTGTAATTTGTGTAATGTTGTAATGTTCTGATCAGTAATTAAATGTCGGGTCAGAATATAGGTACATATATATATATATATGGCTACCCGATAATGGCCACATAGACTGGCCGAAACATGTTGTAGCTTGAATATAAAGAGTATACGACTTTCTTCTACTAATTGTTGTGTTATTCGGACCTTATACTTCATAATAGCAGCCCTCCAATTGTAGTGTGCTGAATCCGATGCATTCATTCAAATCTTGTCTGTCTTACGACAGGTCCATATCCTCTTCCAAAGCGAGTTCTCCACAGATTGCGATCTAGTGCTTCCTCTGTCAATTTCCAGTATCCTCTATTTTCCTTAAGGTCGTCAAGTAGCTTCTTACGTCTTCACCCTCGTCTTCTCTTCCCCTCTATCCTTCCCCTTTTCTTTCCTTCAATAACGTGTTTTAGAATGCAGTTTCTACTCAAGATGTGACAATTCCAGTCAGCGTTCTGCCTTTGTACTGTTTGTAGGATATTCCTTTCCTCCTTGTCTCTTCTTAAACGTCTTCATTTCTCACATGATCTGTCCAGCTGTGAATCGGACACAATAATTTTCACTGATTATGATTCGAGCTCAGCCTTTGCCTTTGTCTTGAATATATTGCGCAGACAAAACTTTTAATGAAAGTAAACTTCGTTGTTTTGTTTTATTGCCTAGTGAATAGACTACGACAGGGACAGTCGGGTGTTCGATTCCCGGTAAGGTTGCAGATATTCTTCTCTTCACTAAAGCACCTATACCGGCTCTGAAGCCAACCTACCTCGCATCCCATGTATACAGGGGGATCAGGGCTCAGTACATGGAGATAAAATGGGAGGGGCGTGAAGCTGACCTCCTACCCCGATCTAGTGTCGACATTAAGCGTTAGTTGAGCTATACCTCTATTTCCCTTGTATGTATTCGTGGCAAATACAAGTAAGAATGTACCCTTCTTTGTTAAGTTTACATGCAAATAAAGTAATACAGGCCGAAGAAAAGGAAGAGCCATTGACACATGCGTATAAACGTCCAAACCGCTTAGGCAATGAAATCGTCAATCCAGCACGAAGGGCATTAATTTTAACAGCCACATTATTACAACAGTTGTGGACCGCTTTGATGTATGTCGGTAGTTGCTTGCAAGTTAAAGCGGGAATTCACGAGAAGCCTTAGCTAAGATAACATATCTCTGGGACAAGATCGGAACAGTAAGTTTCCGAATAACCAACGGGACTGCTCACGTCAGAAAGTGTCAAGGGAAAGTCATTAATCATCCATGAGAAAAGACTTACGAAAGCGAAGCAAAGACAATGGTCGTTTTCTTGACCATGTGTTCCTTACATCTTAGGATTTATTTGCAAAGAAATCTGTAGGCAAGGAAACACAATAAGAAAGCATTTAATAAATCTAGATTCTTTTGCACTGCACTTAATTTGCATCTATTGTTGTCAAGAGGCGGCTTTCTACTGTATGTTGGGATGATACCGCATGGTCACACACACACACGCTGTCTCATCGTCAGGCGGGTTTCCATAGGCGAGCAGGGGCAGGGCAGCAGGGATACAAATCCAAATACGTGAGAGAATGAGCGAAAGTATTTCGACGCCGGTATAAAAGGCACATAGCGCTTCCTGCTGTCTCAAAGTTACATTGGTTGCGGAACAAACGCTGCCACGCCTCTGCAAAATGAAGCTATTTGTAAGTATTTATGAAAATTAAAATTATGTCAATCAAAAACGTAAGTCCCGATTTAATTAAAAATGTGGACTTCCATTTCAATTTCACTTTTGTTAGTATATTCATTCCATTGTTCCAATATAACAAAGAAAATTAAACAACTTTACTTGCTAATTCTAATGGTGCAATGTTCAAAACCAGTCTTATAACAATCGGTCAGTAACTTCAGAAGTTGAAATGGAAGCATTAACTCAAAGCAAGATGATTTCCGAAAGTTATTTTTATAATTCGTTGAGAAAAACTACGCCATAAGTACAGTTTTTTTATGATGTTATATATAGGTCAAACTGTGTTCTCGCCTAAAACAAAGACAGTAGAAATGATATAACGAGTAGCTTTGTAATTTTTAACTTAACATAATTCATCGAGGTGTGTCTTTACAGAATATCCAAAAAATATTAAATAGACAGTATAACACAGCTGTGTTTTTATTTTAAAACCTACATGTTTCGGTCTAGATATCGACCGCCATCGAACAAAGAAAATGCAATCAATAAAATGCAAGTAAAAATGAAATATATAAAACATCATCATGTTTTATGTGGGATCCCACAGTTTTACAATATTTTTGCCTCACTGTTTAACTAATATTATGTCATTTGTAAAATTAAAGAGGATTAGACGGATAGGTATGAAATACACATTACGGTGACTAGAAATGCAGTGTTATTTATGTCCGAAAACCTAGACGAATGAAACGAATTAGGAAACGTAAGTGAAAATAGAAAATAGAAAGATGGCATTAAAGACGAAGGGCAGACTGCTTTATTTAAAAAGCCAGTCCGTTCCGCACAGTAAACACTTTTCATCTCGGTTACAAAAACCGACCAGTTTATATTGTATTGGCAGAAGTCGATGTTTGATCTCAGATAAACACAAAACACATAAATACAGTGTTGACATAGCGTACAATTGTTGAAGGTTAAACCTGTTGGTGCATCACGTAACCAGTAGACTTGAAAAGGCTAATGTGAACTTTAAAGTAATACATTATGGAACTGTTACTGGGTACATGTAATTCGGTGTATCAGCAAGTAGCGAATTCCTGTGAACAGGAGAAAGGACTTTCCGGTTCCTTACTCGGCGGGGTATGTCTTTAACACATTGAAAGGTTATCGACTCCGTAAGAATGGATTTCTGCACGCATGGAGGAATTTTGATACTGCTTGTTATGGCCGCCACTGATTTTTTACAGTGCTTTCTTATGTGTGTCAAACAAGCATCATCAAAAAAGAGGGACGGCCTACCAATTAATAAATATCGCACCTTTAGAAACTTTGTGTACTGTAATTTGAAAGACTTGCAAGATTCTGCTCGCTGAAATACCATGGTCATGTGTGCAAAAAAGAAAAGTAATATAATTTCACTTTAAATTCAACGTCGATGTGCAGTAGGGCTCTCACGAATGTTTTAGATGTTGGTAAAAGTAAAGTGAAGAGTGCACACTTGTACAGGCACTGAGGCTCTGTACAGGCCGTACGGCCCTTAGGAGGAGTAGAGATATAGCTCTACTCTTTCTTGACCACGACACTAGAAATGGGTGAGGGGTCAGCGTCAAGCCCCGGCCGCTCTTTACCCCCGGGAAATACCCGGTACTATTTTACAGGAGGCTGAGTGGGCCCCAGGGCCGCTGTGGAAGGGAAGAAAATCTCGCCCCCACCGGGATTCAATCCCCGGACCGTCCAGCCCTTAGCCAGTCGCTATACCGACTACGCTACCCGGCTCACTTTAGAGGTTGCCTATGCCGATTTTAAGTAGACCCAACGTGTACTTGTTCCCGCTGAGCAGGCTGACATAGAGGCAACGATATTCGTAGTACCATATTTGTATCTCGTTTTATATCCAGCTATCTTCTTGTAGGTGTCTTTACCATCGTCTTCAGCATCTACAGTTTAATGCAGGAACAGTATGCATGGTATTTTCTACATGACGTCGAACGAGGTCAGATGATACTCAGAAATGGTGATGAGGTGTGTGTAAATGGTGAAGGTCCGTTTCAAGGCAGTATTAAGTCATTCTCCTTCAGACAATGAGACAAACCTCGAAAATGTTCACAAAAACTCCCGAAATTGGAATACGTTAAGTTTTTATCTGAATTATCGTCTTTAGGCCTACAGCAAATGAATCGGCTTATACAGATAAGATCACTTTTTGGTGGAGCACATGGCTTTAGAATTTAAAATAGCTAATCCTCTTATGTGTTCCCAGCGTATTCTCTTTGGAGCGACAGAAATTTTGAGAATCTTCAAGAAGTAACCTACAGAAGAAAACCATTCTCACTGTCTTTCACTGTCATTGCTAAGGGCAAAAAAAGTTCCGCAGGAAAAGGAAAGCTTGAATAAATATCACTTTGTTTTGAGGGACACTTTGCAAGCGCATACGCACAAACTGTGACTGTTAGTAAGTGGAAACACATCTCTGTGAAAGTTAAATAATTTGCAAGTCATTCGTCGCATCTGCTTGCTTCAAAAGCCGACAATGTGGCAATGCATTTATGTACCGTTACTCATGCATTCGATGCAGCTATTAACTGGTATACAACGCCGATTCACCTTGACCATATACACTTTTCTTTGTATCTGGCCCTTCAGCAACGTTCAGAGAAGAGAAAAAAAAAATCACCTTATGCATGTTTTTTTGCTTAGATGGACTGTAAGAACAAGAGTTTAATACAATATAAAGTATGAAATGCTGTCGACGTAGTTCGAACTGTATCATAAGAGTGAATATAGGAGCAATTGGAACCTTCAGCAGTAAATTAAAGGGCAACCCTAATAGGCTGGGAATGGGTGAGAGAGTAAAAAAAATTTCTTGACAAATTAAGCAAGATTTAAAATCGTGTGAGTAACTTCGATCTAAGTAGCCAGCGTTTATAATAATAATAATTATTATTATTACTGTTGTTGTTGATATTTGAGTGTTCTACTCTTTCTATCTGGCTGTTGACTCTGCACGTTCATGAACAAGAACTGAATTGAATTTTTATTATCTTTTTTCAGGTACTTACAATTATAGACCTGAAACAAACCACGTTTCTAGGGTATAATTTTGTAGCTACTCTTTTGTTAAAGGAATTATTATTATTATTATTATTCTATAATTTAAATGTCATTCTAAACATTTCCTACGCTACTGTAACTTCCTCTGCTGTTCATTTGCATTTTATCCCCCTTGGTAATCTACACAAAATAACTATGTGTTGTTTTCAGCTGCATGTATTTGTTGCTTCATCTTCTACATGTTCTTAATGTTCACTTTTTAAGTCTTACTAGTGTGTACTCTATGTAGTTGACAGTATGTAATTGACTGTAAGCAGTTGACTGTATGTAGTTGGCTGTATGTACTTGACTATATGTAGATGACTGTATGCACTTGACTGTATGTAGATGACTGTATGTATTTGACTGTATGTAGTTGACTGTAAGTAGTTGAATCTATGTAGTTGACTATGTAGTTGACTCTTCTCCCTTAATATATGTTTGTGCTGTTTCTGTAATTTTCCTAAGTAATGTCTACTCAGCACGTGAATAAATTGATGTATTATTATTATTACTGTGGGCCGGGCAGCTCAGTCGGTATAGCGACTGACTACGGGCTGGACGGTCCAGGATCGAATCCCGGTGGGGACGAGATTTTTCCGCCCGTCCAGGCCGGCCCTGGGGCCCATCCAGCCTCCTGTAAAATGGGTACCCGCTCTTTCCCGGAGGTAAAGTGCGGCCGGGGCGTGCTGCTGACCACTCACCCCCTTCTAGTGCCGCGGTCATGGAAGAGTAGAGCTATACCTCTACCCACCCTCTGGGTCACACCGGGCCTGTGACGGGATCACTTTACCTTATTATTACTATTACTATTATTATTATTACACTATTTTCAGGTCAGCACCTTTCTTCTGGCTATGTCCTTGGCTCTGGCAGAAGAGCAGAAGGAGAACAAAACAATGAAAAGGGGCCTCCATGGTTTGGGGAACGTGGGACATTCTTCTGGAGGCGGTGAACTTTTCAGCCATGGCGGGTCTCAGAAAGGATACTCTTTCGGAGGTGGCAAGGGGTATCCCAAAGAAGGGAAAATCAAGTCTATCACAATCACTAAGGAAGTCAAAGTACCTGTACCACACCCAGTCCCTTACACCGTAGAAAAGAAAATCCCTGTCCCTGTCAAAGTTCATGTTCCTGTACATATCGAGAAGAAAGTGCCTGTCCCTATTCACGTCCTCAAACCCTATCCAGTTGTGGTTGAAAAGAAAGTTCCATTCACGGTCGAAAAGAAAGTCCCATACGCTGTACATGTCCCTGTCAAAGTACCCTATCTGGTCCCTCATCACATCCACGTCTTTAAGCCCTACCCTGTACACGTCCCCGTACCCAAGCCCGTCCATGTCCCTGTGTTCATAGAGAACAAAGTCCCTGTTTTCATAAAGAAGCAACACCACCACTAGAATCACCAAGTTTATATAAGCTTCGAAGAACTCAGCGGGAAGTAGATAAAGCATTTGCAATTTGCCAAACTTCTAAGCTTAGTAGCAAAAGTAGTAAGTAAATATGGAAGATGAAAGATATTTTGCTGCATCATCTGTCCATACCTGAATGTCTTGTTTTGAAGGTGAAAGTTGGACCATATTTACACTCCTTATGCTGCAAACCAGCAAGCGTGCAGGTGTTGTAGGGGAAACTTGGGGTCTGTCTGAAACTGGTCAGAGTCTCCAAGCCAAAGCAAACCCCATTACGCCACTTCCTTTTCATTAATCATTATAATCATCATTCGCAATCATTGAAGTCCTTACCGCAATACAATTGATCGGGTGTAACGATAATGTGTTGAAAATAATTCATTGATCAAGAATTATTTTATCACTTATTCCTTTGCAGTATTTCTTCTTTTTGAGTTGTGTTACCTGCTGTAAAAGTTCAACTGAGTAAGTGGTTAACAATAAATAATTGTAGATACTGATTCCTTTTTCACTTTGCAAAAAAAGTCGTGTGTCAGAAGATTCCACGAAACTCATCCCGTAGTTTATGTTAAAATGGAAGCGTTCTTACAAAAGTAAGACAAAATTGGAAGCTTAGATGTTCCTCAGTGCGGCTGTGTCTATATCATAAGTTGCAGACACCCCATCAACTCTTACGCTTTCGTTTTCTATTACATACGATTGTGACCTTTCAATTACCGTGCCACGAAACCACATCATTTGATCTTGTGCTTGCAAATCCCAAAATTCGTCTTTGGCAACCATTATGGACCCTAAATGCATACAAAGTTTTGATACTAAATTTCTGACACGAAATTGTGGTTGTGGTTGTTTCTTCCCAGAGAAATTTCAATTCATTCTAACCCATTAGAATTACGTCACATCATCTAGAAAAATCTGATCCATAAAAATCAGAAGATCCTCTTTCGTTACATGACCAATCGCAGAAGTCGAAAAGAAATTTGTCAGTGGTGCCACTTTTTGGGAAAACGACATGTTGGTGAGGGAAATGTGAATTCAACAGGCTCTGCTCAGTCAATAAGTGTACCTATACCGCTAAAGGCAACCCTAATTGGTCGGTCAATACAACTCTATTACTGAAAGCATTATCTTTCTTTCGTTATAATAGGCAGACATATTTTTGAAGGACAAACGTCACAAATCATAGCGGCCTACTAGAAAAATAGCGCCCGTGTTATGAGGTCCTAACGAAATACCTGATCATGATTCTGTTATCCAGTAAATTTTTGCAAGATAATATTAATACCATATTTCACAGTGCCATCTTTTAAGAGTAACTACTTTTCCTGTTGGTTGTAGCACACACATGTTCGACCCTGACGAAGGAAGCTCTGTCTCTCACATTATTAAGCTACGCCGTGAACTTGACCTCCCACCCGTTGTACTTGCCACAAAATTCCACTTGGCTCCCACGCCAGTGACATGCAGGGTGAACTGATAAGGGCAGGTAGAACTGGCGTCGAAGTCAGAGGGTCTGAAACGTGAGCTCACCGCGGACGGCGGCAGTATTCAGTTGCTGCGTCGTGAACAGCAGCAGTGGAATAATCACAGTCAATATGCCGGGTGTCTCGAAACGTATGCAACAAATTAGAAGATATGGCGGCTTCCAAATGAGTTGAAGTGGCCAGGACATAAAGGTCCAGAAATTTTACTTTAAAAGTTACGAATGGCAAAATACACGTTCCATAGCGTAGTTCATATTTAAACACTACTAAAGATGTGATATAAAGTGTTTACAATTAACCTTCTGGAATTATATTTATTTTTGGTCTTTATTGATGTACTTGAACTTGTGTGGGGCCTGGTAGCTCAGTCGATATAGCGACTGACTACGGGCTGGACGGTCCGGGATCGATTCCCTGTTGGGACGAGATTTTCCGCCTTGGGACCCACCCAGACCTCTTTAAAATGTGTACCGGCTCTTTCTCGCGGGTAAAGTGCTGCTGACCACTCACCCCCTTCTAGTACCGCGGTCATGGAAGAGAAGAGCTATACCTCTACCCACTCTCTGGGCCACACCGGGCCTGTAACGGGATCACTTTACACTTTTTTTTAACTTGAAATTGTAATTCAGCTGATTAAATTGCCACAACAAACAGCCCTTACTACACAACAGATCACCATGTAGCAACATGTATAAAAATCTTTCCATGAAGGTCCCATTTTAATATAAAAATGAATCAACAATTTAACATATTCTCAAAATATATCACTGATATCATTAATAAGCCCTTGTGAACCATAACGAAACGTATTCCGCAAACACGAAAAAGCAGCGAAATTAAATCGGCCAAGAAACAAGTTTAGTTATTATTAAGATAAGGACCTCTACACGTTTATTATTGCATATAGCGTACTTCTGCATGAATGAGAGTAACAGATCTTAATATAATATAATATAATATAATATAATATAATATAATATAATATAATATAATATAATATAATATAATATAATATAATATAATATAATATAATTAATATAATATAATATAACATAATAAAAGCACGCAAAATAAAAATTCCTTAAGGACATCGTCTCGCTTTCTAGCACACAGCAATTTTCCTTTAAAGCAATGGTTTTTCGCAGGCAGGATTAAGTTTATGTAAATAAACGAAGACCTTGTTTCGGGTAGGGGAATTCACTTCCTTCACTATTTTTTTCTTGCGTACCAAGTGCCTTTTGTTGCGTCTCTCCACGGCCACTCCAAAACTTTGCTTCCGCCCGCCGTTGGCTGAACCAGGGTTACAAATTTTTCTGCAGCCTGCCACAGCACAAAACGTAACAACGCAGCTCGGCTCACTGGCACAGCACAGTCTCTAAAACAAATGACCATCTCTCCTCTCGCCCCAGTGGCCGCGCGGTCTAAGGCGTAGGTCTACGGCCGCTCGCCTGCTGAGATTGTGGTCTGTTGTGAGTGTTGTGTGTTGTCAGGTAGAGGTCTCTGCGACGCACTGATCACTCGTCCAGAGGAGTCCTACCGATTGTGATGTGTCGTTGTGTGTGATCAAGAAACCTCAAGAATGATGAGGAGCCAGAATAAAGCAAGCTGAACCGTTGGGCGACGCCTGCAGCAAATAGACAACGTAGCAGTTTAGGAGAGAATAAAATACCTAGTTAGTCTCCAAAGACTAGGTGGTATCGTGAAAGAGACCAAAAAAATCTCTCCTCTCATAAGTGTGTCCTCGAACCCCAACACTGAAGATGAGAGCGGGTTGTACAGGTTACACAGCGAAACGCAACGACAATAAATACTTCCTCAAATACGTAGTGACTCCTTTAAATTACAGGCTGCCAAACTGATAGTTAAGTACTATAATATCCTACGATTTCACAATAAAAAACACCATCTGAGACCATGAAGTTTTTGTAAATCTAAATGTTGCAGCTACCGTCCCTTACACTCTGGAAACCAATGGTCAGAGAAAGAGATCACTTGAAACTTGACACTTGGCAGTTGGTGGTGATGCTGCAGTTACTGATACCGACGTCGAAACTTGTATATATGGTTCCTAAATTTCAAAACTATCTGTCACTCTTCATTCAAACACTAAAACTTCTATGACAGCCACTTTAGATGACTTTTTGCACTGATATTTCAATCTCTTCACCAAAATAACTCTTCATTTTACACACTTTCAGTACTCAGGATATGTCACGTGAACTGATTAATTTTTTCTTAGATACGGTATTATAGTTTCAAAACGCAGAGTTATCAATATATTTCTAGGCACATCACTGAATTTACACTGGACCTAATTCCTTATTTTCATTTTGTGGAAAACAGGTATTTCACTCAAATTGAAACTTCATTTCTCACAGAGGGTTTGGAATTTGTTTTAAACTTTATTTGATAAGATTTGGTAACGTTAATTACCCATTAATTTCACACGTAATACTACTGCCCCTGATTTGTGACACTCAATATTTTAGAATCAGGCACGTGAGTAACACGTGTTGCGAATATTCTTCGTTGTTTAACTATTTCTCGCTTCTAATACGAGTCGTATAGATATCCAGATGTAGGTGACATGCGCCTTTCAAATGTCCATATATTTCTACTAAACTACACGGCGTCACACTCAGAACAGCAACCTTCATATTTACAACATTTACGGCCCTCAAACGTCAGTACGATTCATGTAATGTGAATATTATAAAAAGTTACGTGTATGTATGAAAATGTATTTTTTATCGCCGTATATCAGAAACAATATTGGAAACAAATCCTTAAATACATGAAATAATTTCAAGTATTATGAATTCGCCTCAATGTACACATTCATTTAAAATACCAACAAATGCACTTTGTATTTAAAATACTATAAAACCTCATTTGGTTAAAAACACTTTAAAAACATTCATAGGTCTCCAACATGTTTCGGTTGTTACTTCCAACCATCATCAGGGAGCCACTAGGTTCTACTAAAGTAAAAAAAAAAATTCGCCTCAATGTAATTTGTTTCTCTCGCAGGCCTTTACACCGCGTTACAAATTTTGATTTTTTTGAAGACTTGCATTGTATTGACTTGACAAACGGATGCCAAGTCTTCGCTTTGCATTGCGCAGAGGAGCAGTTAAATAAGACAGCATTTTAGTGACCATCACAGGTTACATGGATACGTTTACCGCGCATTCTTTTTCAGAGAGAAAAATGTAAGCAGTTTCAATTTATTTCGCAAATTCTTAACATGATAACAAGTTAAAGTCGTTTTCTCCTTCCGTTACACGGCCGCATTTCATTTTGCTTGCCGTTTTCTCTGATTTCTTGGGTGAAAACTGCGAAAGTAGTGAAAGCAAAAACCAACTCGTTGTCGAAGTCTGACGGAGAAAATTAAAAATATTTGTTTAAGTATTTAAAACGCCGCACTGTAAGAGTAGCATAAATGTTCATCACACTGCTTATTAAAATTCAAACTAATACAATATTTCGTATCAAGAACTCAGGAAGCCGGCAGTTACCACTGCAACAAGTGACGTAATGCTGTACCGTTCAAAAGCTATATAATTAAGAAAAGTCTTTTTCTACAGCCATATGATTGTCCCGTTTAAGATTAACCCTACCTTTCCCCATATTTATTGAGTCATAATCTTACTTTGGGTCAGTTAACAACATACACCCGTTACTCTGAAATTTCAAAACAACATAAACAATGACAATCACAGATGTTTGAGGAGAAACACGTATGAAATTTTTTTTAGAAAAATAATAATACCAGGAAATCTAACCTTACCTAAAAATGGCGACAAAACACAGCATCGACGTACGTACTGCGCACAACGTCAGGTCTGTTCAGTGATGGCAGACATTACTTGAAGAGAGTCCCAGGAAATGTTACATTCTCGGTCTCTCTCCCCCAGTTTGGCTGCTGGCGGTCACTTCAATTAAAGGATATAATGCCCAGAATTTATTTTTTACTCTCAATTATATGGGATGGCGCATAGCTGATTTATACTTGTAACTTTGAATATTTGTGGAAATGAATATATAAATTACTAAATAACATTCCACGCCATGCGGTTAAGAGGGTACAAGTTGTTAATATTCAGATTCAAAAAAGGAACGTGAGTCGTTTACTATTATTTCAAATTATCGAGAATAAACTTCTCCATTATAAATTTTGACGTTTTGCTGACCGTGCATCTCAGTTTATTTATCTCAGTAATTAACCAACTTGATGCACAAAATTTTTGTTTTACAGTAAGTTTTATTTCATGCCTCTACATGTTTCGAGCACATGTGCTCATCATCAGGAGTTCAAAATTGCATTACACATCCTCTGGTATCTTCATCCTGAAAATATTGAGTGGTATTTTAGTAATTTTAGACCACACACTTGTATCAGTTTGATGATACCAGAGGCTGTGTAATGCAATTTTTACCTCCTGATGATGAGCACATGTGCTCGAAACATGTAGAGGCATGAAATAAACTTATTGTAAAACAAAGATTTTGTGCATCAAGTTAGTTAATTCATGAGATAAATATTCTCCATTATACACGGCACATGTTATAAACAACACTGCAATTTCAAAATTTACTTAAAATTGAACTGAAAAAAAATAATTTCTGGGCGTTGTTGAAAGAAGTTTCGATTTAAAGTAAAGTGAATTTATGAACGAACAAAATAGCAGATCAAATTGCTGCTTTCGTTGAAGTGTTCGAAAAAATAATTGAAATGTGCTCTTGCAGCAGTGACGCCTTCTCAGACGCAGGTACGACTGCAGTGACGCTATGCACAACACTGACACTGGCACCCCACTTGACCATAGAGCACACGTGCACAAGTCAGAACACCGACTAACAACAGCGCCATCACTCACTTATCACGAACTCAAGACTTCTTTCTGCCACCTCATACTCTATCGGAAATTTTCTGTACTATCGTTTTCTATTATCGTTTAAATACTGCCTGCACTTAAGCATCGCGTCTTTTATTTCTTCACTGTAAATTTTGTGACGTAACTTCATTATGATTTAGAACCGATTTTATATCAATTTAAATTTTGTCACTGAATTCGTTCTTCCATTTGTATTACAACTAAAAGTGGAATACTTCCTACAGGGTCAACACAAGTACAATAACAGCGGAATGTCCTTGATAAAATTAAATGAATACCAATTGGAACGAACTGAATTACAATTCTTATTATTTCCTATGTTAATTTGACGTTCAGGTGGCCGTGCGTCGTGATAAATTCTTATAATAAAACCAACTAGATGCACTAATTTCTCAAATTAATTTGTGGAATAAAACTCTACATGTTTCGGACAGTTCCTCTGTCCATCATCGGGAGTTTTGCACTCTACATACAGCAATACCTATATGACATATATCAATGCTGTGAGTACAGTGTAATATTCCTGATGATGGACAGAGGAACTGTCCGAAACATGTAGAGTTTTATTCCAAAAGTAAATTTGAGAAATTAGTGCATTGGTTTTATTATGCCGGTCCCAGTGGCCGCGCGGTCTAAGGCGTAGGTCTGCGGCCGCTCGCCTGCTGGGATTGTGGGTTCGAATCCCACCGGGAGCATGGATGTTTTTCTGTTGTGAGTATTGTGTGTTGTCAGGTAGAGGTCTCTGCGACGAGCCGATCACTCGTCCAAAGGAGTCCTACCGACTGTGACGCGTCGTTATGTGTGATCTAAAAACCTCGTGAATGAGGAGGCCATGGCCCGCGCTGGGCCGCAGCGCCACAAAAAAAAAAGTTGATTTTATTATAAGAATCCTATGTTAGTCCCTTTATGTGACGGAATGGTAACTCAGTGAAGCACGGTCATAGCGACTTGTTTCTATATGGTATCAATATAAATATCTACATGTAGGAGAATTATTCTTTAGAAGGTGACAGTTACTGAGATGGTCAAGAAGTATGAAACCCGCAGGCCTGTACGTAACACCACGCCATTAATAGTTCATTTAATAGGTTTTTTGTACGTAGTTGAGTAGTTTACAGAATGGTTGTTCCCTGCAGTTTCGTCACAACCACCACCACCACCACCACCACCACTCCAACAACAACAACAACAACAACAGCAACAACAATTTCCTTTGACTTGCTGTCATTTGCTCGTCATTGACGCCACTCTCTGCATCTCACCGTCCTTGCATTTCCCCGCCACTTAATGTTTGCTGCTGTATCTCGGACTGTGCCCCCACGATCATTGCAGTTTATATGAAGTTCCTTCTGGTGCACTTTGTTGGTTAAAAACGAGGCAACCTGGAACATGCAATTAAGTCTGAAATACTCTGTCTCCACTTTATTCTTTTCACTTTAAACATGCCTATTATTACCACTACTATTACAGGCACTATACAATTATAATCAGTATTATCATTAATATATTACGGTATTTAGTAACTCAGTTAATGACAAAAATCGTATTTTCCACCCATATAGCACGTACGCTACGTTTTTCCGCATTTGATTATTCACAATGTGGTCTTTCCTGTAAAATGACACCGTCCAGTCCACGAACTTGGTTCCAGCGGTAACTCTCCTGACTTGTTCTCGGGAAGTCTCCAGTTCAAGTCTGTGGTGGAATGCCGACTTTCCCGACTGTATTGTTTCTCGTTTTTTTTTTCAGACCTTCCAAGCAAATTTAGTGAACGTACCTGACATTAGGTCGAGATGGGATCATTTCACATCGTTTCCAACTGACTGTTCGCTTTTTCCAGTAATTCGTCAAATATAGTCTACACTTACCATAGCGACTGAATATAATTCAGAATAAACAAACAAATTACTCAACTGATATCACACACCTGACAGATGGAAGCCAAAGTTTTGTAAATACTATTTGTAAACCTTAGTCTAGAGTTAGATGACATCTCTGACAATATGTGTCCTGCGATGAGGCCACTATTCATCCCCAGGATGACCAATCAATATGGAACGCCGGATAAATTATAACTAAAAAGAAAATAACCCAAGCATTCGGAGGAATACCTTTCCCACTGACACGTCGTTCGCCACAAATCCCACATGGTCCACGCCGGCCTGTCATTGCGGCGGCTCGGTCCCCTTCCTCGGCCAATACATGTAGAATTTGTGGTGAATAAAGTAAGACTGGAACAGGTTTATTTCCGGGTACTTCGTTTTTCTCATGCTGTGTCATTCCTTCACTGCTCCATACTCAATCATCCACCACCGTCGCTACACAAGCTTAGCGAACGGCACTGTTGTGAAATTACAAAATCGAAGAAAGTTTAAGGACCCAGTAGAGAAGCAACTTAATTCATGGTTGACGCTCAGTATAAACAAATGTGACCTGGCGAACAAAAGAAGAGGAAATGGCGAATGGTATTCCATATCGGGAGAAACTATTACCTCTGCAGACGGGATAAAGCGGCCGTCACTTATGGCTGTGTAGCACAAAGTCAACCATATTATCTGCCATCAACTCAGACGATTCAAAAAGAAAAGTACATTTCTTAACATACAGTTAAGTAAAAAAAGTACACAGAATCAATAGAGACACTGACGAGGTAACTGCCACCGGCATCGAAACTGGTTTACTGTGTCCACGTGGTATTTCACTACTTAGGTAGAAGTGCATGCGACTGTAACACTGGAATGACGCGAATATTATGAAACTGAAAATCACAGTCTATCATCTATCCTATGACGAAAGTCTGTTCATAGAGCCCGTTTGGTAGGCTAGATTCTAACCTAACCTAACCTAATCTAACCTAACCTAACTTAACCTAACCTAACCTAATATATAACGACAGTCTGTTCATAGAGCCCGTTTGGTAGGCTAGATTCTAACCTAACCTAACCTAACCTAATCTAACCTAACCTAACCTAATATACAACGACAGTCTG
>Ga0123352_10007574_pt1 | contig 16774 bp, 10 predicted proteins | sample TergutLab28metaG_FD_89700 | JGI IMG/M metagenome (GOLD analysis project Ga0123352, IMG submission 89700) | Labiotermes labralis P1 segment gut microbial communities from Petit-Saut dam, French Guiana - Lab288 P1 | ecosystem: Host-associated > Arthropoda: Insects > Digestive system > Gut ... | reverse complement strand
TCGAAAAACTCAGACCCAGATGTTGGCCTGAGGAAACTACAATATGCTACAAGATTTCATTAGTCCAGTGATTGATAACTAATTTAAATGTAATTTTATATTTGTCTACATGCCACACCGTATACATAAGTGTACTAATACTCTTTGTGATTATGCCATAATTATTAATACGTATGTTAGTTTAATGTATGAACTTAAAAAAATGAGAAGGTATTTTCGAGTAAATTTGTTGGGACCGGGCCCTCGTCTTATGAAAAAAGAATTTACCGGGCCGCTGTCTCACAAAGGTTGAGAAACACTGGCTTAGACACTGTAGCGTCAGACTGTATGTCGACTAGTGAATAGTAAATTTTGCAGGGAGGGACTTCGGTGGTGGGGATTCGAACGCTGGTGTCCCGAATACAAGTCACAAGTGTTTGCGCTTATAAGAGCTTGCTCAATAAGTAGTAATGTAATACGGAACGTGGGTATAAATGTTATTTCCAAACGTGTTCTGTTTTTGTGGGGATAAATAACAAACCCTTTGAAGTGATCGTTACGCCTAAAGTTGTGGCGTGTGCACGTTTTGTAGATATCGTCAGGAAGGTCACAAAATTTGAAGGACGTGGCCCTGCCTGCTAGGAAATAAAGTAGATGTACTGTTTTGTTCGTACAGAAATATGGCAAGAGAAGTTGAAGGTGTAGTTAACGTTGCATAATAGCGATATATGTTCAGATACGAGTATAATGACTAACCGAAACACACACAGCTTTGTCCAGTGCCACTTGATCCTGTGTAGGATGTTATACAATTCATGCTGGAGCTGATATTGCAAGTGTAATCCCGTTATGTCCGTTGTGACAACGCTACCACGCCATGGATTGCTGGAACATGACAGATTCTTGCGTTCATTTACAAAATTAGTGGGCTCTGTGCCATTCAGAACAATGAATTGGTATGAGGTTGTGTGCATTCGATGTGGCTCTTAGGTAATCAAGTAAGGAAGCCTGTTCCTATGGTTCGCTGTATGCCGAACACCCAATTATAGTGACATCCACAGCATATTGTAAAGACTTATATATTAGCACGTCAGAATTAATTTCCGCATCTCTTACAGGTCGATTTCAATTCGCTTCGTTAGACTCTGCATCCGATGCGCGGTAAAATCAAGGACTTTACATTTTCTAAGTCCGAAACCGGAAGTTACGTAAGCGTACAGCTGGCTTCATAATTTCAGTCATTCGTAACTTTCTTTCATTTATTACATTTATTTATGGCAGATATGTGTTACATAAAGACACCAGTGTGTTTACCTGATTGGAGTAAACAGCGTGGATTAATGCAAATGACCTGTGTGGTGTCTCGCTGGGTTCCATGGCAATACGAAGATGAAAATACTGCGCCTCGAAATTCATATTGGCTAGTAGACAAGTGGCTAGGAGACCAGCGCAAAAGCAGTTAAATTTTACAGTTTTATGTCGCGGTATAAAGTGGGCCGGGTAGCTCAGTCGATATAGCGACTAATTACGGCCTGGACGGTCCGGGATCGAATCCCGGTGGGGATGAGATTTTCCGCACGTCCAGACCGGCTCTGGGGCCCACCCAGCCTCCTGTAAAGTGGGTACCCCGTCTTTCCCGGGGATAAAGTGCGGCCGGGGCGTGCTGCTGACCACTCACCCCCTTCTAGTGTCGCGGTCATGGAAGAGTAGGGCTATACTTCTACCCACCCCCAGGGCCACACCGGGCCTGTAACGGCATCACTTTACCTTTACCTTTTATGTCGCGGTATAAACACATATTTTTTGCGTTTTATGTCCTGGCGGAAATACACATTTAAACGTTGAATTTATATGCGAAATATTACACATCTTTATTTTTCAGAATTTGTGCTACATTGGCGAAGCTGAAGTGCGAGAGACGCATGAGGCCTGCTGCTGCTATATCGTGATTTTGGGTTCCTTTTTATTTTGAATTAAAGGTTCCGTGTCCGAATGTGACCTTAGACTGTTTCATTTGGCCGTGCAAGCATTTCGTAAAGTAAAGCACACAATTATACAAAATCTTAATTAGTGTGTTAGCCTTTGGAAGGGCGGACACGGATTGAGTTCGTCTCGGCTTGGACTGATGCAATTATTTGGGGCTTGTATACATTCATTTTGTGCCCGTGGACTTCTTCAGTAAGAGTGGGAAAGTAGATCTGAACTTCCATTTTGCAGTGTTATAGGTTGTGACGCCGTGTATTCTGGTAGGCGGTCACCTTATAGTTGGAGGCAATATGGCTCTCGAAATGCTGACCTGTGTTTACCAAAAGAAGATTTAAAGTTTCATCTTCTGTTTTCAAATGGTCGTAGGTCTCTTTTTTAACAGTCTCTGTGGCCAGTACTTAAATTCCTGAAGGTGTTTGGCCTATATCTGAATTGGCACCATTCCGTACGGCAAAGTTTCCTTGTTCCTTTCGGCCGTTGTTTTGACAAAATTATGTTGACTCTCAGAAGTGTAACAATTCATCAATTGCCCATGCAGTAGGCCTACAGCCCGTTCACATTACAAGTACACCGAAACTGGGCACACCTCTCAGTATTGCTTGGCACCGCAGAGAAGGACTGTTCTTTATCTTTACTTTAAACACACTGACACAGAATTGGTTATCACATCGTACGTTGTAATCGAACGAGTATGCGTTGTTTGGGGGGGAAGGCGGAGGGGAATGGGGAAGGGGATTTGAGGACCGATAGAGACTGTTAGAATGTTGGCACCTCTTTTCATTGTGGTTTTGGAAATCTGTCATCCCTTTAAAAACGATTGCTTTGTCAAAAACTAGAAAAGAATTTTGAAACAACCAGTTTGCGATACAATCGGACGAGTGATGTAAACAGGTTTGCACATAATTTGATATTCAGTCTGTAATTAACGTTACATGGTTTGTAAATAACGGTCTTCGTACTGTCACAAACAATGAGATTGAGTTCGTTTCAACATCTCAGTTTATTCTTGTTTATCACCAAGGGTTAGAATACAGACTTATATTAATACTTTTGCGTTAAGTGAATTGGGAAGTGTGTTCTGCGTTTGAATACCAACGTGTTGCTATAGCCTATTCATGCTTCTCTTTGTGAAAGTCAGAATGCAACAGCAACACGGTTCGATGGGTATCGGGTGGTTGGAAACATTATATAAGTTCGGTTGTTTAACGTGTCATTAGTCATCACCATTGTTTGGGAAATCCCTTTCAGATTTAGCGGTCGTATAATAATTGGGTGCTAGCAGCTCCCATGAAACATAGTCTGCCGACGTATTTGTGATGTTTTAGTACCTCAGATGTAACGACTGGACCTGTATTTTTACACAACATGTTTATCAGTAGTGTTTACATCTACATATGGGGCACCTGGTGGCGCAGTTGGTTGAAGCACTGCGCTGCAAGCCGGAAGGTCGCGGGTTCGATTGGAATTTCTCATTGACATAATCCTTCCCGTCCGCTCTGTGACCCTGTGGTCGACTTAGCCTCCAACAGAAATGAGTACCAGGAATATTTCCTGTGGGGTAAAGGCGGTCGGTGTGTTGGGCTGACAACCTTACCACCTTCATGTGCCGATCGTCTTTAAATCTGAGTGTCTTAACCTCCTGGAACCCTCTGGGCCTGTTCAGGCCTGTAATGGGATTGCTTTACCTTTACCTTTACAGCTACAAATAGACAACATTCTGTAACATTTCGTGGTTTACCATTTGCCTGCTTGCCACGAAGCTAAACGAGGGTCTGAGAAATGCGAATTTGAAACTCGATATGCAACTGCTAATGAAGTCGCTTACGATTGGTTTCATTTGTATTTTGGTAGATAAGTACCAACTTTTGGAGGAACGTGGTGCGTCCATCTGCAGAGTCGAAGAGACAAAAACTGCTGTCGTATCGTGTCCTAATTATAATAGAAAATCAACACGTTGCTGCTTTATCTGTCCGTCTCTTCGCAGGTGGGACAATCTGAAGCTCGGAGTTAACGTACGTGCATAATTTCGATCCGTGTGTCAGCTGGAAACGCTGCATAGCGTCGAGTCGAACGCGTTTGACGGTCGGTGTGCAAGTTGCCTCAGCTGTCGGTGTTCTCGATCGGTGGAGCTGAAGAAGACCACGAAGACCATTGACCTTTGTAGAATTAGAACCGAATACCTTGTGAATGTGCTGCCATTCGGAGTGCAGACACATACGGAACATAAGCGTGCCGTGGATAGAATAGGCGAGAGTTAAATTTGTTGCAGCTTCATAAGCAGACTAACCTGAGCTGTGCGGATATTTTTCCCCAGGTTCGAGAGCCGCAAAGCTAAGTCCCGGCCTGTACTGTAGGCTGAGGTATGATGCGGGCGCAGATGAGTTTTGCTTAAGAAATTAACTCGACACTTTCAGTGACGTCAAAAGGGAATATTCAGCGTTTGAAGCAAAGACATACCAGCATTTATTACTTTGAGCTGTGCCAAGTCGTTTCAACGACAGGCACGGTAGCTGAAAGTGTTCATATGAATAGAATCCCGTAATAACACGGCATGCCGTGCACTGCGCTGCGCTACTCTCCTTCGGTTTAGTTTTACGTGACGGATACATACATACCTACATATACATACATACATACATACATACATACTTACACACACATACATACATATACAAACATACATACACATATGCATACATACATACGTACTTACATATACATACATATATACATGCATACATACATATACATACATACATACGTGCACATACGTACATATACATATAAATACATACATGTATAGATACGTACATACACGCTTACTTACATACATACATACATACATACATACATACACACACATACATGCTTGCATGCATGCATACACACATACACACCCATACATACACACATACATACATACATACATACACACACATACATACATACATAATACATACACACATGCATGCATGCATGCATACATACATACATACATACATACATACATACATACACATACATACATACATGCGTATATACAGGCGCGTGCACTCTCACGCAGGCACGCACGCATGGACTGACATACACTGTGCTCATATCAGGCGTTTTTTCAACCTAAATTGCTTTGGTTTCGTCATGTCATTCAGCATTTCGGAAATACTGCCACAGCGCTGCGAGTTCATGTGTCTTTATAAAGGCTCAGATGGAGTGACTTCCACCAACATTTGCCGTTGCTTTAGCGTGAAGATTTGTTACCACCGACTTTGCTTTAAAATATGCACAGTCAGGAACGAAACAGTTAAACACAGCTTATTTCAGGCAGCCTGTATAGTTTTTTAACCACTAGCAGTTACTGGTATCACAGCTAAGTCTTTGACGCAATAAGACAATCTTGGTTATCATTCTGTAAGTCTGTACAAGCAGAAGCTGCAAATTTTAATTTGTCTTCAGCACGTGAGAGCAGAAGGAGGAGGTTAGAACTGTCCGTCTGCAAGTTGTGTACGGAATCTGCTGATTCGGACTTCGAATACTTTGTTTTCGGAGTCTGCGCTTAGAGTTACCGTGATATGTTTCAGTGTCAAACTTTATGAAAATCTACGAGAAGAGCTGATTTTCCAAGGAAATGGTTACGGCTTGCGGGTGTTAGGTTGCGCGTGCGCAATAGATTGCTGTCACTTGACGCGCGTTAATTACTGTTATTTTGCTCTCCTTTTCACCTTGTTTGCTTGCATTTCCTTACTCACACCCGTCCATATTCTAGTCTTGTTTCTCAGTGGCCTTCCCACATACCCCTTCTCTTGTAATTTCCCTTCTCTTTCCTTCCTACCCTGGTTTCTGTGTTCTTTTACCAGCTTTGGAACCCATTCGGATTCGACCGGTGCATCGGTTGAGGTGAAATAGGTTAATCGTTGCAACAGTAACTGGTACAAAATATGAGAATATGTTATTGAGTTTAATTTCTTTTGGCTAATTTCAGTTCGTACCAGTACGGGATGTTTCATCATAGTGTTTGGGAGGATTTTAATTGTAAGAGTCAAGAAACCGTTTTCTTTGGAGTTTTTTTGTTTTGGTTCCATTATTTTGTAATTTTCTAAAGAAAGCTCTGTTGGTCTTGATATACAGGGTTATTCGAAATGATTGTCGGGGTTTTAACAACTTGCCACCTCGTTCTCCAGATGCAACCCCATGTGATTTTTTTCTATGGGGTTACGTCCTCCTCTTCCCGCAAGTATCCCGGAACTGAAGGTACGAATCAGAACCGCCATTGAAACCATCACCGCTGACATGCTACGAACAGTTTGGAACGAACTCGACTATTGTGTTGATGTTTGTGGAATCACAAAGGGTGCACATATAGAGTATCTGTAAGGTATGAAAGAAAAACTTGGATTGTTGTTCTATTAAATAAAAAAAAACATATACTCCTATCTCAAGTGTATTGTGTATGACAAGTTGTTAAAACCCCGACAGTCATTTCGAATAACCCTGTATTCTATATTCATATCACATGTGCTGTTTATCTTATATTATGTATGAGTATGTAAAAATCATGGTAGACCAAAAACAACTAGAGAATGTGGAATATTTTAAATATTTTGGTAGCATGTTAACAAATGATGGAAGATGTACTTGTGAAATTAAATGTAGGATTGCTATGGTTAAAGCTGCATTCAACAAGAAGAGGGCTCTTTTTACTAGCACAATGGATGTAAAACTGAGGAAGAAACTAGTGAAGTGCTACATTTGGAGCATAGCTTTGTATGGTACTGAAACTTGGACGCTTCGGGCAGTAGATCAGAAACACCTGGAAAGTTCTGAAATGTAGTGCTGTAGAAGGATGGAGGAGATCAGATGGACCAATCATGTGAGAAATGAAGAAGTATTACTTAGAGTCAAGGAGCAGAGTAATATCCTACATGAAATAAGTAAACGGAAGGCTAACTGGATTTGTCACATTTTGCGTAGAAACTGCCTTCTATAACATGTTATTGAAGGAAAGATAAAAGGTGGGATAGAAGTGACAGGAAGACGAGGAAGAAAACGTAGGAAGCTACTGGATGACCTTAAGGAAAGGAGAAGATACTCACATTTGATGGAGGAAGTTATAGATCGCGCTATGTGGAGAGCTCGCTTTGGAAGAGGCTTTGAACCTGTCGTAAGACAAACTACTAAATGAACGTTGCTAAAGGACTGTTAGAGCCGACGACAGTTTTGCAGTTTTCATATTTTATTCCCTACCGCATCGCGCCTGCGTGCCATCCCAAAGTATCTGCAGACAGTTCAAAATAACCCCAAAAGTCTTCAGTTATTTAGGTATGATTTTCAGAGAAGTTGAATTGTAATTGACGTTGCTTGGAATTGTAATGGTTTGTTTGAGCAGAACCGGCATTAGTATAAATACTCAAATACTCTATAGTTTCTTCCAAGTAGCCTCGCTGCGTTGTTTTCCAGACAACGTCCTGTTGTGCTGCATATTTTTCCACAGGTTACGCAAGCGAAGTGCCACCGTCACTTTGCGATTACTTAACTCTACGGTCGCATGTGTTTGTTATTGTTCGTCATTGCGCCGTATGTATCATCACATGTGACGTGATGTCGGTCTAAGGTCGGTCGCATTGCTGTTGCCTGAGTGGGACAGCTGTGGGGTGTTACGAAACTTCCGTCCAGTCGGTAATTATGGATAGTCTACAGTCGTATTCAGAAGGCCTGCTGGTCCGGATCGACGAGAACTTCAGCGTTGTGATGAGAAGAGGCTGAGTTAACGTCGTTGTGATATGCTTAGTGAGTTTAAATAATTGGACAGAATGCCAATGCTCTCAGGCGCTTATGCTGAAGCAGTGTTGGGGTGTCGGCTGTAACAGAAGGAGTTCTGCCATATTATTGTGCGAATTCCTGCACTACTGCATAGCTGTTATTGGACATTACTGCACCAGTATTAGGTTTTTGCGGGAAGGAATTCCTAATCGATAACAGTACCAGCACAGTACGAGGAGTTGCGAATAAACTCATAAAGTTTACATTCCTGTTGCATACATATCAGTCCTACTTATCCGTTAGCATTCGTGTTATTTTTTACCTTTATGAAAGACTAAACTGTAAATGCCTCTGCGACAGGCCGATCCCTCGTCCAGGGAAGTTCTACCGGGTGTGTGTTTATGTCAGTGCGTGTGATCAGGAGCAACAGTGACCCTTTACACCCGCAGTGAGTAGGTAGAAGAGGCGAGTCGAAGAAAGAAAGTAGGAAGAACTGAACTCTGAAGTATGCATTCTGTTTGCGTTAAATCTGTAGCGTATAACTCAGAAGTTTCACATCGTCTGTATGTTTGAATTGTTGAATTTCGTATACAACGTGTAGGCTTGTGTATGTTGTGTGTTAATACCCACTTGTCCGACTCGAATGATTCATTAGATCATGGCATCCAGCTGAGAGTTAAAGACCATTTTTTCTCGGCTGCCACATTGTTATTGTACAGACAGTAATGCCTTTATGTAAGAGACTTGATTTCTCAAGATCTCTTACCTTAGGCCCACATCATTTTAGGATTGAGAAGTAGGCGACACTGATGTTTCTCGTGTCTCACAAGTTCGGGCGTTCGCAATGTTGGTCTTAATAATTGTACGAAGTTAAAATGTATGGTGTTGGGGTATCCGCCACTGACTTAATATTAATACCAGGTTTCATGAAAGTCTGATAGCTGGGTTAAAATTTGAAGTGGGCGCACGGGAGCGCAACACGTATATCTGAAACTTTTTTTAAAGGAAGGAAATCAGATTCTGAAGAGGCACTTCTTGAATAGTGGTGTCTGTCATTACCATCTTGACTTTATGCTATTTTCACGTAGATGTAAACTGGAAATTTAAAAAATGTAGTAGACTCATCTATTTTGTTCTTTTACGGAAATCATTTTGGAATAAGCGTGATTTCAGGCTTCCGCGAGGTAGATGAGAACTGCGCTCTTCTGGGCTATTACTCAGCGGGTAGTGGTCATTCCGTACCGACGTTTCGGAACCGATACGTTGTCCCTAAACGTCGGTAAGGAATTACCGCTACTTCTTTCGTAATAGCCCAGAAGAGCGCAGTTCTCAATTTTGGAGTAAAATAATTCAATTGGTTAAATGCTGCATCATTTTATAGCAGTATATGACAACGCACCATCGTCATGAATGAAAACGAAACGTGTAATTCTGCGCAGAAATAATTCCTCTGCCATACAACTTTGTCAGCCTTGTAATAATGTTACCTGAGAACATTCAAGTAAGTGAAGAATAAGAACCAACTAGATGCTACTTATTATTTTATTGTACTTCTTATAGGCTCAACATGTTTCGGGTACTACTATGCCCAGCATCAGGAGCTCGCTTCTAGATTGTTGATTACCGCATTGGTCGTCTCGTTCTTGGGTTGCTGTAGAATGGAAGTTAGGTGCGGGTAGTCTATAACCTGCAGCCCGGACACTACTCCAGCCTACCCGCACCTAACTTCCAACCTACAGCAACACAAGAACGAGACGACCAATGTGGTAATCAACATTATAATCGTGAGCTCCTGATGATGGGCATAGTAGTGCCCAAACATGTTGAGCCTATAAGAAGTACAATAAAATAAGTAGCATCTAGTTGGTTCTTATTCTTCAGTTATCACAATGATGCACGGTCCAACAAACATCAAAATTCAAGTAAGTGTAGGCCCTTCTCCAAGTGGCACACAGACTGTATCGTGAGATTTGGCATGGCGGTGAACATCGAGTTTATGGTCTTGTGTATGGTGGCCGACGTTTCGGGGGAACCTTCTGCGTCCATATTGTATCCTGAAAATGGAAAGAGCATGTTTTTTAAAACTCGATAACCACCCGCAAGACTATGATTTCACAACTCTAACCGCCGCACTGTGTAAGGTGTGCCGACACACGGAATGTTGTCGCTATATATTTTACCTTTTGAATTCTTGCCAAGTCAAATAAGACCCCATCCTGTTAGCGCTGGGCTGTAGCCTGCAGCCGTGAAGTTGCTTCATAGGACGGCGCTTTATAAAGCGGAAGTGTCGTTGCAAGTTGTATGATGCAGTATTATGTTAGCTGGTACTGCGCGATTTTTCAAATTAACATTTCGCGAAGCTAGATATTCGGTTCATCCGATGCGCTGAGGTGTGGTCGACGTATCAGTGTATTCATTGCAGTCCTCCCCCACCCCCGACCCCGCCCAAATTCGTTAGATGTGTGATGCTCGAGGAGTAAGTATTTTTATTTGTAAATGGTATTTGCGTGTGATACCGTGCAGGTAGGCCTGTGTTTTGGCCTAATTACTGTCATGGCTACAAAACAGTAACTTAATACAAGAAGTAGTTTCTGCTTCATTAACTCAGAGTGCTTCTTGAGACACTGATTGTCGTGTGTCTGAGTGAGAAATTCCCGTCCTTGTACGGAACCCTAAGTTACAATAGTGTCCGTAACAACACGCATCCGGGATCTTTCCCGAATCATGTGGCTGTACATAATGTCATTACATTCTCTTTCTGTAATGTTACTTTTCGCCATCTGCCAAGGTCTTCAAAGTGGTCTGTCCCTTCAAATTATCCTAGCGAATTGTTTTTTTATTTTGTCTTCTTCGCCTCTTCCATGTATGCTGCTTGTCTTATCGCCATGTATTTGGTAACCTGTTCTGCTCTAATCATGTCAGATTAAGAATAAGCTTACGTGTAACTCCCAAAGCGTTGTTGTTGTTGTTGCTATATCTAGACTGATGAACGTTAAGTGAAATTGTGACAGACGCCACAGAAAAGTACTGTCGTGTATTGTTGCTATATTAGTCAAACGTCCGTGAAAATGCAAGGCTAAATCTTTCCATTTATTATTTTTTTACATAATAAATTGAGTTTAAGTATAATATTGAGTCAGACATCAGCACAAAGGCGAGACCACAACGATAATGCCCGTTAAATTGTCTCAGGAATCTTGTCTTGTGGGTGTAATTTCTTGGCCCATGCGCATGTTAACATCTGGTGGAAAATAACTTCTTTTACGTGTTCATCCTTCTCCCCTTTTTCTTTATTTGGCCCTACTTATTTATTTATTGCCCCGTTCTTATCTTCTTCCCTAATCCTCTACCGTCCTTTTTTCCACCCCCCTTATTCGTTTGTCTCCCCTCCCTTTCCATAACGTTAAAACAGTTTTGGGCCTTCTGGCTAATAACGCAACCTGTGAGTGTAATATACTCGTATATGAGCACAACATTTTCCCCGAGGGCAGGGTCTACGGACGCAGACTTTGAAGTAAAGGTGAAATTTGCCTTCATGTAGGATACCTGTACACAGCCCGTTGAAATTTTAACGGGAAGATTTCACAATTTCCGTCTATGTACGTACGATCGACACGGATAACCCTCCTGTTTGACACATTCTGTACATTATGACCTGTGAGGGACACTTGAAGTCACCATTTCACTTCATGTGCCTCCTGTGTACCGTTCTAGACACAGGCCTATACTGCAGTACAGACTGAAGCATAGGTGCTCCTCACGCCTGTTTAGTCCTGCTACCCTGTGGTCCCATTCGTAACTACTAACGACTCTGATGGCTAGACGAAGACAGTAGCAGAATGGCAAGACGTGGATTTTGATGTGCATGGGTGGTAAAACGGGAAACTCGTGTACAGGTTCTCCCTCCTGTGAGATTCAGGAACTTCTGCGCGTGAGTTCTGTGAGTAACAACATGCCCAAGGACCTTGGCACGGTCGCTCGTGGTTTCTTGTTGCTGCGGAAGAGGAAGTGCCGTGGAATAGATAGGAAATTTGTGGTAAGAAAATGTGTTCTCTTTTGTGAAAAGAACCTGATGACACAATAGCTGCCAGCTATACTGTAAACTTAAAAAAATGTATTAAAACTGACATTTTGCTTGATTTTACATCATTTATCTTCTCGCATGCCCAAATTTATTTTTTTCGTGCTCCGCAGGCGAATGCAGATAGTGAAGAATGAAAATTGTGCTGAGTAGCGTCGGCGTGTTTGTACTGTCATCTTGTGGCGTATTTATGGATTGAACTAATGAGATGTTTTGAAACAGCCAGGACATAAACGTTTCCCAGTAAAGAACCTTCCTTATTCGATAGTTTGTCATGTGTGACGGGTGACAAACAAAGCTTATTCTTGTCTATATCGAGTTAACAAAAATGAGTAATCTGCACGCATTGTTACCATTATTTCACCACTGTGCCCATGTTTAATTGGCCAAACTGCTGATAGAAGGCACTGATTACCAGAACAGCCGGTTTTCCGGTCTGGTAGCGGCCGCGTTCTTCGGCATCTTTAATTAGATTTCTGAATTTTTAAATATGTTGACTGCAGAAGCTAAATTTGAGTGAGTTGTGATAAATTTGACATTCAGAGAACCGTGCATCGTGATATATTCTTATAATAAAACCAACGAGATGCACTAATCCTGTTCCCGGTAGCAAGCAGCCAGAAAAACCTGTATGATATATACTTGTTGCTGTGTATACAGTACTAGACTCCTGATGATGGACAGAAAACCTGTCCGAAACATGTAGAGTTCTATTCCAAAAATAAATTTGAGAAAATAGTGCATCTGGTTGGTTTTATTGTAAGAGTTATGGTAAATTACCTCCATGGTAACTGAGCAGGACATGGTTCACATATTTCTTGACTGCAGTACACGTCAGTTTTAAGGCGCGTATGTTGCTAAGGTAATTGTTTTAAATAGACTTACCTTGTATGCTGTTCTAATTCAATCAGCCTTATGGAAAATAGAAATTCAGTACTTCACGTTTCAGGCTAGCATGCTGTGTTGCGTTTATGGCATGTACAGCAAAACACGCCACTTTATGGTTGCCAATCAGATCCACGTGCCAAGGACAAGAATAAGGAGCGGATTTAACTTCAAGTTAAGTGGAGTTATGGGTACCAAATTATAGAAGGTGACGATTATTTATGTGTGCTGGGAACCAGTACAGTCGGACCACAATGTATTCTAACAGCTTCTTATTGAGTGGTCCATATCCGCATTGTAAGGAGAAGAAAGAACGCTAATATTTCGACAATTTAACACCGCATGTGGAGCTTTGTGAGATATGGCACACGTCTTAACAGCCGCAGACATGGCCGGTTTCTACTGACATTATCTTACAATCTGGAAGAAACCGTACCTTAATTAGTTTTATCACTTCTTAACCCATCGGAGAGTGAGCGAGACAATGACATTGACTTTCAGACATAATCTTTGCTTCGTCTGTGATACGTATTTAACAGTATTTGAAAATATTTGAAAGAATATAGCGTATATTCTCGAATATAATCCGCACGAGTTTTTGCCGATTTCTTAAACGAAAAAAAAAAGTTAGTTTGCGGTTCTAATCCGCACCTTTCCTTCAACCGCCCCTTGCCTACAAGGCAGACTGATTGAATAATATTGGATGTTGCCAATGCTTTAACTTTATCCGTTGCATAAGCAATGCTTTGGACGGATCCGAAAATGACATTCTATGGGAGGACGATGGTGAAGATAAAGATGATAGTGACCGGGTGACGGATAACGATTCAGTTATGAGTGATGATGGCGAGTCTGATAAATAATAAATTATAAATATTATGTATTATATAATATTATAAATAATAAATAAAATAATAAATTATTGTATTGCATTGTTCTTACGGCACGTACAGCGGCTCTATCATTTTTTCTAAAATCCAGCTCACGACCGCGAATCTAATCCGCACGCGATTCTAATCCGCATCTGATTTTTTAGCCCTCTGAAACTGTAAAAAGGGTGCGGATTAGATTCGAGAATATACGGTACTCGTATGAGAAAGAATCGGGAAAGAGAAGAATAAACACATTAAATATTTTGACCATGATCAGATGGTCGATTAGGAAGCTAATGCGGAAGGTGTAGTGATCATGGGCTCGTTTGCTAAGAATACCAAGCTACGAAAGCTCTTACACAATTTAGAATTATTGGTGTGTATTAAAAACAGCGTATTGAAACCACAGTACACTGGAGTTGATACAACTTTAAAAAACGAAGTGTGTGCAACTGTTTAACGAGATGTGAGGTGTCAGGTTTTATAAATATTTGACTTCAGTTTAGTGTGTGTAATAGGGACGTCGCACATATATCTATTCTTTATCCATTCTGTATGCTTTTGACGCGTCGCTGATTTTATTGAATAGTTTATGGCTTTGAATATAATGTTCTTATTATGAATAAGGACATAATCCATCCTTTTTATGCTTTATTATTCAGTTCAATAAAGAGCTATATACTTGCTAGGAACATCTGAAAAGGAAGGCGCTTCGTTTCGTGCTTGACAATAGTTTTTTTTTTTAATTGGTTAAGTGGTACGTACTGAGATTTAAAGGGTTGACAGTAACGGCGAATTTTACCTATGGCAGCGTGTCTGTGCTGCGGTGAGGGCATTCGCATGGGTGAAAATAAATGCTGACTCTGTGCTAGTTCCTGTTGCAGTTGAAGCCGTTAATATTCTTTGTATGAAGCATCCCGGGCCGATCCCAGTGGCCGCGCGGTCTCAGGCATGGGTCTGCGGCCCTTCTCTTCCTGGGATTGTGGGAGTCCTGCCGGGGCCTTGGATGTCTGTCTCTTATGAGTGTTGTGTGTTGTCTGCGTCGGTCACATCACTTGTCCGTAGGATTTATACCGAGTGCGATGTGTTCGGATGTGATCATAAAGCCTCGATAATGAGGAGGCCCTGGCCCATTAGGGGCTTTTGCACCATTGGAAAGAAATTACGCGTCCCATTGTGTTATTTAGACGTATAAAGGAAATCAGTACTATCAACATAACTTGTGTGTATGGACAAGGATGGCCCAGTCCACAAGAATATAATAATTCAGAGAATAATAAGCTGCTAATTTTGTCACTATTTTTTAAAGTTATTTGTGGATGTTTTAGAAATACAAGGTTTTTAATAATTTTCCAACAAGATGCGACTTATTCAGTTTATTACATTTCCGTAGGCAGCCCAACATGTTTCGGGTGCTGACACCCATCATCAGGAGCTCGTACAACTGTAAATAAAGCTTCTGGTATTGATTAACCGGACCTACTACAATCCGCTGTCGTTGTTGAGTTGGCCAAACTGCTGATAGAAGGCACAGATCATCAAAACAGCCGGCTTTCCGGTCTGGCAAGGGCCGTGTTCTTCTGCATCTTTAATTGGATTTCTGAAATTTGAGTTCCAACTCAACAACGAGAGCGGATGGTAGTAGATCCGGTTAATCAATACCAGAAGGTGTATTTAAGGTTGTACGAGCTCCTGATGACGGGTGTCAACATCCGAAACATGTAGAACTGCCTACAGAAATGTAATAAACTGAATAAGTCTCATATTGTTGGAAAATTATTAAATTCGATTCACGATGCACGGTCCCATGTACACAAAATGCAAGGCTCTTATTCTGCTGTCCCAGGATGATATTATGCACTGTGTTAAGTGGCTTCAAAAAGACCTATCTTACTGTATGCACAGAATACCCTGACCTTTAAATTACAGACTGAATGTACTGACATTGGTGTTTGCGATGTAATGTCACTGCAGCGAATCTGGTCGATCAATAGAGGCCTCGTAGCAGGGAACAGAAATAGACCCTGAGTGTACCAGGCGTCAGCGCTCCCATCGTTAGTACATGTGTGTTTTATAACCCGCATTTCTTATAAAGTTCAGCGTAATCCGTAGCGTCACTGTGTTTAATAAGGAGCAAGTTAGTGTAAAGTTTGCATCTGCAATAATCTCAGACTGTTGACAGCAGGTACGCTAGGCACAAGAATTTAAAGCCCTGATATGGCGAAGTAATAGTGTCAGGTCACTTCCTTCCCTAGTTGATACAGAACCATACTCTCGGTTTTACAGGACTCTGTGCCGATCTTCTTGGTTTTAAAGAGATAATGATTCCAGATCACGTTTCATGATCCATTTTTATTCGTTCGTGAGGTTTTGAGTCTATTTCATCCGACATCTGAACTAACTCCAAGCAGCAGCGTGCTTGTTAAGAAACTGATAGTTTCTTAGATTATGAAGAAATTGTCATACCTCTTATTGAACCCGGAGGTTGCACAAGAGCCCATGATTGGACGGTAGTCTGTGCCGCATGAGTCCAGTCCACCCTGTAGCACTGTGCTTCGCTTGGGATCTTCCTTAATATCTCCGCTCTTGTACGCAAGTGTTCTCCGTTCCTAATGTTTTCCTGTCAGTGTGTGTATGTGTTTCTCATTTCTTCCTTACGTTATACATATTATCGCACTTCATCTGCCGTTCAGGCGAAAGCCAGGGACCTGACACTGAACTCTTAGATTTGACGTCTGTCGTACGACTTCACAGTTTTTTCATTCTTTGTGCCTTTGTGGAGGAGTTTTGGGCGGTCCTGCAGTAAAGTATTAGGTCTTAAAAATAGCCCTCTGTACCAATGAGATCGCTAGGTACGAGGAACGAAGTCACATTAAGGTTGGTGGATGTCTGCCTTCATTAACTCGTCGTCGTATTAAGCCTTACGAAGGTTATGTGGATGTTTGATGGTAGGAAGATGTGTCTGGCTTCCACTTTAGAGGTTAGTTGGCATCTAATGAGTTGTTAATTACGTGTTTTGAACTGGAAAATATGGATAAGGAAGTTGCATGAGAATACTGCTACGCCATAAGCGTGAAGTACATGTAGGTTTGGGACCGCGGTGGCACAGTGGTTAAGGTGCTGTGCTACAAATCGGAAGGTCGCTGGTTCGATTCCAGATGGTGTCATTGGAATTTTTCATTGACATAATCCTTCCGATCGCACTATGGCCCTG
>Ga0123352_10007573_pt1 | contig 16775 bp, 8 predicted proteins | sample TergutLab28metaG_FD_89700 | JGI IMG/M metagenome (GOLD analysis project Ga0123352, IMG submission 89700) | Labiotermes labralis P1 segment gut microbial communities from Petit-Saut dam, French Guiana - Lab288 P1 | ecosystem: Host-associated > Arthropoda: Insects > Digestive system > Gut ... | reverse complement strand
CGGCAACAGCTAGACACACACGCGTGAAGAGCAAAGAGGCGGCCGCGTGAAGCAGGACGTTGCAGACGTGGAACCACAGCGGCTGGAGGCCTGACACTTGGTAGTTGGCTCTGCAAACAATACAAAATATTTATGATTCTAACTGTGCTGGTTTTAACGAGCACTTGTGTGAACAATTAATTGTTGATCTTATGTGAAATTCATTGTGTAAAAAACTCTTCTGTAATATTATACTCCTTCAATTTTTGTATTTGCTGATGCTGGTTACCGCGGCCTTGCGCTTTCTGAGACTGAGGTTTCGAATCCCGCTGGGGTCGTACATGTTTGTCTCTTGCGAATTTTGTGCGTTGTCAGGCAGAATTCTCTGCGACGGACCGATCCCTCGTCCAGGGGAGTCCCACCCACTGTATGTAACTGGGTTTGATAAAGTGCAATAATAACCCTCTATATCTACAGTGAGTAGGTGAGAATAAGAAATAAATAAAGGAAATTTCGCATATCTGCATCCTGTCAGAAAAGTTAAAGACTGACATACAGAAAACTATATTTCAGCTGCTAACATTCTTTATTTAAACTAATGCACGTCGGAGCTAAAGGAATTTCACGATGTTGGGCGCAGATCAGGGAAGAGTAGGAGGGAATTTGAATGATACTCGTATTTAGGTTAATTAAGGACTCTGACTTGCAAAGGACATGTAACGTTGGTAAAGACGGGAGGGTGGTCATGAATGGTGTTTGTGTTTGCAAATAGATAAATGTGTGGTATTTGTAAAGTAATGCTTCATCATTTCTCAGGAAGAACTGAGCAAAACTTTATTCAGAACGGCTAGTAACCAGAAGATACTGAAAGAAGGTACGATCTGAAAACACATCTAGATCCATTGCGATGTATGGATGGCTGGATATATGGATTGATTGATGAATCAGAGGGTGAGTGGATGGATGGTCCTTTTTGAGAGGTATGCAAGCACTGGAGTAGTGCAATCTGTAGAGTGACCAGGCCCCATGCTGGATGTGAGAGGTATGGTTCGACTCCGGTTAGAGACAAGGTTTCTATCTCTATTTCAAAGCGTCCAAACTTGCTCTGGAGATAACCTAGCCTATATCTAAGGGTTATAGAGGGTACTCTCTACTGGGTAAGTGGGTGAGTAAGTGAAGTTGACCACTCACCTCTGTTTAGTACCGAAGTAAATAATACTTTGTGTCATACCTTCACTCTGCCATATGATTTCATGTCATGCTGAACACTTTAACTTTTACAGTACCAGCTAAACAATATGCAGTAGATCCATCGCCGCTGCGTTATGTTATCAACCTTATGTTATACTTGTGATCAGTTACGTAGTTTAATAAAGGACACAGAACCGACCCACAGATCCAAATAGGCTTAAGCTTGTGGAAGAGATTGGTTGAGAAGCTAACATGCCTTCAGGCTGGTCAAGAATTTCCTGGGATTTAATGAATCCTACAACTTACTACCATTTTCTCCAAAGTCCAAAATTAATCCATATTCTCGACTAAATATTTTGCGTAATTTAATCTTTCCACTGTTGGTTAAGTAACTCACCCCACCCCTCATTATTACAATATCAAACGAGGACCTTCATTAAGTCAGTTTGTGGCCCCCACTTTCTTCCACTACTTTAGGCCTAGGGCCAAGTGTTTTTTATTCAGATTATGAACATATCTTTGTCAATTAACGTGGGAGGAAACCTCGCTGCTGGAGACAGTAACAGTTATAGTGGCTTCTACATTCTTCGCACATTATACTCATCATGTAGTGACGAACCCTAATACTGCTCTCGTTGGTTATAATTGTCATTTACTTCAACTAGTTTCGTAACATGAATAGTTACGTGAGTGCTCCCTGCCTCAAAAAATTTCTATGCTAAATTCTTTTACCTAAACGTTTATTTTTGTGCCTTTGTTTTATGTTTATTCTTCTTTCACAACGTCTTGCGTTTTGTTACCCTTATTAACGTATCAACTACCAAACCATTCGCTCTAATTTTTACAGACCTCTACTTTGGCCTTCTCTCGGTATGAAATATGGCAGAAATTTGCTGAGACAAGAAAATTACTAGCAAAATGCAACAGTGATTTTACGCGTCATAATTTCCATAACGAGTTTGAAAATGAATTTAAGAAAATCGAAAACAGCAATAAATGTATTATACAAACTTTAATGTTTAGTTTTTTTTTGTGTTTTGCTCACCGTGCATCTCAGTATAATCTTAGTAATTGACCAACTTAATGCACAAATTCTTATTTTACAATAAGTTTATTATATTTGCTACGTTCTGGTTCGTAAACATTTGGGTTGAACAATCCGTTCCGATGTAATGCTGGGTACAAGGGTTATTGTTATTAATTTATTACTATGAGCAGGATATGAATACACAAAAAATTTTAGTGAAATCACTCTATCACTCTCAATATTAAGCAACTGATTATGTAGAAAGTTCACTCCTTGTTGGTTCAAGTTAGTGGTGCGCTCTTCACAATACACAAAGAATAATATACACTGTACTAACACTCTTGTCCAATAGTGTAGATTCTTAGAAGACTACCAAATTGTCTTGTGCAATGCTCAGTTTGTCTTATAATAGTAAATTATTTAATGAATCTAACAAGTTATGATGTAATATTATACTGCGCAACACTTGTTGATGCTAGTTCGTAGTTAGCACTGACTGTTGACACTTGTATGTTACTAACACAGAACATTCAAAATCACTCCCTGAGGATTAAGATGTAATCAATACCCTATGCAGTTCTAATATAACCCCTTGTTATAGTATACAAATGTGCCGATACTTGCTGCCCGCGTGGCTTGACCATGGAACGCTAATCACCGACTGTCCGACGCGCCCTAGCCCGCCAGCCGGAACAAAGCAATGTTCTAGAAGCTTCTGGAGCTCCTCTGACATCACTTACCTGTGAATGCGTCAGCCGTAGGAGATGCTAGCATGGGTTACGCAATGTGATGCAATCAGAGCACACCGCGTATAATATCATGTAAAAATTTTGTCCCTTGCGTGTACAATATTCCTCTACATGTTTCGAGCACTGTTGTGTTCATCATGAGGAGGTGAAATTGTATTATACAGCATCTGGTATCGTCCGGTGCGCACCGGACGGCCACCTACACAGTGTGACGATACCAGATGCTGAATAATACAATTTGACTTCCTGATGATGAGCACAACAGTACTCGAAACGTGTAGAGGAATATAATAAACTTATTGTAAAATAAGAATTTGTGCATTAAGTTGGTCAATTGCTAAGTTTAATGGTTAGGTACGGACAGACTGCAGTTGATACGGTAGATGCATGTTGAACTCGGGGAGTGGCTGCTACAATTCTGTCCAGAATCTTCTATCTTCCATTTTGTTATCCAAAGACGTAAACGTTAAAACACAAGCAATATAATTTTGCCCGTTGTTTTGTGTAGATGTGAAACTTTGTCTTTCACACTGACAGAGAAAGAGAGGCAGAGAGTCCTTGATAAAAGGGTAATGAGGAAGATACTAGGCATATGAGGGAACTGAAGGAGACAGCATAATAAGGAGTTTAATTAATTTTAAGGCTCCACATATGTTAGTCGAGTGACTAAATCAAGAAAAATTAGATGTAAAACACATGTGAAATGTTTTGGGAAAGGATATGTGTATACAGGGATTTAGTGGGGAAACCTGAGAGAAAGAGGAAACGTCGAAGACCTAGGTATAGATGGGTTGATAACATTGAAATAGATATTGAAGAAACTGTTCGGGATCATGATTGGTTTTATCTGACACAGGATATGGACAGGTGGCGGCCATGTGTGAAAACAGTGATTTATAATCAGGTTCCATAAAATGGAGTTAAATCTTTGAGCAATCGCAGGGCTACTAGTTATTCAGGATGGATTCCACTCCCTGTAATTAGTTTGGATGCCTAATTGGAATTTTGCCAAGTCAGGACACCCACGTGGTGCCGGTCGACATGTACCCGTTTGTCATTTCTTGGACTGAAATTCAATCATACATAGCCCATCGTGGACTTTTGTGAAGACAGAGATGAATCTCCGAGTACCAACACAACGGCAATAAATCTTTTGATCAGCTGAAGACCTATCTTTTGCTCAGGGAAAACGCTGCAAATCCGAGACAGAAGTATCGTAAATGACTGCAGCAGCTGACCTGTAAGATAATCCATCCTCACTTATCTGTCGGAAGGGATATTTGAAGTGCATGTCTCTGTCAGTCTTCGATTCACAGACGCACACAACCGCCACTAGTGGGCGACAGGCAGAATATAATATTATTTTACTGCTGAATATACCAGCGTTTGCCAAAAGAGTTTCTTAAGAAAACCCTAATTTTTTTAGCGAAAAATGGTGAAATAAATAAGTAAATAAAAATTCTGAATTACCGCAAAATATTCCAAATATCTTTCCAAATGTCGCAGGGAATCTTTTACCCACAACTGACAATACTGGAAGAAATCCATGTGCGGTACCAAGTATTTTTTTCGTTTTTCCTTTCCTTTGCATGCTTATTGGTTCGTTAGGACAACAAAATATTTTATGGAATTTTTTTAAGAAAGTTTCGTGAAAACCTATTCTAAATTGTGAAGTTTGTGTGAATAATGGAGCTGTAATTTAATAAATGTTATACGTTTCTGAAAGACAAGTAGGCCCACATAAAAAGAAGCATGCCAAAAAGAAATGTCCAGAGAATGATATTCGAAAAGAAGGAATGAAAGGGCAGCTTGAAATTTCTGGGGTACACGGGGGAATAATAATATTAAACGGATCTGGCAGATACAGTCTATCACGGTAGAAGTCGATTTACTTGTCTTAGTGTAGAAACAAGTGGTCAATAAAAAAGAATTTAATGAATACTTCAGTAATTATTCAAGGGCTCAGCTTCTTTGTTTTCATAAATGACGTCGGTTACTCACCAATAATATTAATAATTATTATTATTATTCCATATTATAAGTACACACCAACAAATGTACTGGAGAATTAAAATTTCAAGCTGTACTGGAATCGCAGCATACTTACGGACAAAACAATACCTTTTAATCGACCTGACATAACTTTTTTGAATACGAAAACAAAGAACGCCTTTTTGATAGACATGGCTCTCCCAAACACACATAATCTCGCCAAAACAATAACCGACAAACAAAACAAGTACCAAGAACTGGCGAATTAAATACGTACTATGTGGAAGCAAAAGGCAGCACAAGTGATCCCCATAGTAATATCATCTACCGTAGTAATTCCAAAGTCACTACCACAGAGGTTAAAAAGACTTAATTTGTACCCGAAACCATATACACAACTGCAAAAATTTGTAATTCTTGGCACATGTTCAAGTGTAAGAAACTTTTTAAACTATAAATAAGACCACCGAAACCAATCCTTTTGATTACTACATCCCAGGATAGGTGAATATTTCCCAGCCAAAGATGAGAAGTGAGAAATTCGATGATGATGATAAGACTACTACTGTTACTACTACTACTACTAATAATAATAATAATACTTTGCTTTTCAAAGACATTTTGATTTGGCAGACCCTGGATTGTACAGTTGCTATAGTGACTAGGCTAATGGTTGGATGGTCCGGGATTCGAGTCCGGGTAACTGCAAGAGCTTTTATATTCTTCAAGACCTCCTCTTTCCTCTCGGGTCCATTCAGCCTCCTATTGAATGAGTACCGGGTTATTTGCAAAGGGTAAAGAAGCCAAGGCGTGAAACTAGCCACTCACCAACATCTAGTTTAGATGTTAAGAATGAATGGCACCATACCTGTACTCCCCTATACATCTTCATTTTGTCGACAATTAAACCTCCTTCCTTTTCTTCCATATCTTATTCTTAACTACGTCGATGATTACAAGAAGAATTCACATATTAAAAACGTTACTTCATCAAGGCGTATGGACAAGTGGTCGTAAGTCTTCATTTACTCGTAACTTCAGCTTTAAATATTGTCAGCTTCACTCCCCAGGCCGCTTTAACTTGTTTTATTGCACCCCATTACCCACTAAGAAGTAGACCCGGTAGTCGCCATGTCCTGCCTGGACGTTTTAAAGAATGAAGCCATCTCTTACTACTGCCAGGACACAAATCAACGTTCCTCTGTTGATACAACCGTGGCCTAGTCATTGTACCTAATAATATATCACATGTCAGAATATCTCATTATAAGCAAGAAGAGGTCTTTAGGGTTCCGGGAGGTTGAGGCTGTCAGAGATTCTAGACAATCGGCACAAGAAAGTGGTAAGATAATCAGCCTTACGCACGGCCGCCATTACCCCCGGGACATATTCTTGTTACTCATATCTCTTAGAGGCTCAGTTAACCTCACAGTCACAGTCAATGAAAAATCCCAATTACCCCATCAGGAATCGAACCCGCAACCTTCCAGCTTTTAGGGCAGTGGGTCAAGTAACTGCGGTACCTCGTGCCTACATCATGTAATTATTTTAGTGTAAGTAATTATATTACAGTATCGATAGTTAGAGTGAAAAAAGACCGAAGTTTTCACGAGTTACCGAAAAAACCGAACTTATGACTAGAGGTCAGAACGTGTGAACACGTGTTTGTATTTTATGTGTATTGTACGTAGATACATATTGTATTAGTACGGACTAAGTATAGAGTATTCAGTTAGTATGGCAATGCATATAATAATAGAACAACACAACAACAATAGAATATATGTAATTAAATTCGTTGTACAAATTCACACATAGATCCCACTTCATCGGAATTTCTGTGCCCAGGATTGAAATGACCTGGGGTTCAGCACGTGGCTCGAAAGAAAGGGAGTTTCAGACAGTCGAGAATCGAGAATCGGAGAATCGATATAGTAATATACAAGAAAAGAAGAGCGTGAGAAGGGTTTAAACTGTGTTTTATAATATAGTCATAATGGTAATAATAATGTGAATTTACAGAAATAAGTGCCATAACTGTTGCATCCACTAGTATCTGTTAGGTTCTGCTTTCTGTTTAACACTGAAGCACCTTAATATACTTCTTATTTCTGTCTGTCATTCTTAATAATGATGTCTCTCGAACCCCAAGAGACATATCTTGTCCCCCAGACATTAATAGATCACAAATTTATCAACCTCATTTCCTTATTCCCAAAAGTTGTCCTTGAGCCTTTGGTACAAACGAGTATGTGCTATATTCTAACTCACGTATTAAATACAATATAAACTACAGGAATTTTCAATTACGTCTCAAGATTGTAGGAAAATTTCATGCGGGGGTCGTTGTGTATATTGCTAAGACCCTACTTTATCTAACCCTTGTAAGAAAGTACAAAGAAAGTTAAAATTTTATATAGTAAATAAATCCTATATATGTACATATATGTTTATACATATGTATATGTATAAACATATATATAAAAGACGTAAGATAGTTGCATTCTTTCCACCCATAATACTGCCATATATCTCTACGGGATACATACATACATACACACACACACACACACACACACACACAGAAACTTTCAGAAGAGGTAGCGGAGTCGAAGCGAGAGGGATGTAAGAACTAAGAGTGTTGAGTCAGAACAACCGAGTTGAGTGTTGTTGTAGGAGGAAGCTCAGCTACTTTACCTCCTGCAGGCAAACTACAGTCACTCTGACCTGTTGTTTCTCTTTCATCTATACGTTATAGGTACAGTGAATGGGAGAGATTTTGTACACATTTGCATCTCTACATTTCAAACTTCTTCCTGATCCCAATTTTCATCCCCTACGAACGAGGCAAATATTCCAAAAGAAATGAAGTCTCTATTAATAAAAATTTGTATAATCGTGTGATATAAATCTTGGGACACACGCTTATTATACCATGTAAAAGATTTCTTCGTAAAATTTTTGGCAGCATTCCGTGTAGCCTACTGAGTTCGTGAATATAAAAAATTGTTTGTAAACAACTCCTTCTCGCCATCTGGATGTGCCCCGTATACGACGTATTATTCTCGTGGAGTAAATTTCCCTTCCATCAGATCACATTCTTCTACTTATTCGAGAAACTTCTTGGTTTTCAGAAAAGAAAACCCTTCATTATTCTTTTAAAAATAGACCGCCATTTGTCCCTGATCTCAAAAAAATGAATAAATAAAACCCCTCATTAATATCTATTATTTTACCTTGCCCTTTAGGGTGAGGATTACGTCATGCTTCCGTTCCTTAAACATTTACGAAACCAGAAGTTTATGTATTGGTATTGAACCCACTCCCATTTACGTACAACACCTTAAAATTTAGGTACATATTTTTACAATATCAGTGTTTATGTTTAAAATATTTTTATCGCTTTTTGAAAAAACACAACGTAAAACAATTCTATAATTACAATATTAATAATTAAAAATATTAATATTATACTACAAAATAGTAATCAATAAAGCTACTAAGGCACATTAACGTTTTAATCTAAATCCGAATTTATGTAAGTTCTATATTACGTCACCCGGAAGTGTCTGCACTCGATTGATTTTCTAATGTCATGGTGTTATTAACCTCACTCAGAATACGGACACAGTGGGGGTTCTTACGAAAACGGTGATGAATTTTCAGGTTCCATAAAATTCTCGAAAAACTTAGTACTGGGTGTAAAGGAGTTACCTCTTAGTTAGGTATTCAGTCCCTCGTTTATTGCAACAGTCAGTTAATAACAAAATTGTTCATATTCTTGTATCGAAAACGTCGACCTTAGTCAGAATGCTCATCACATTGTGCACTATACTCAATGCGCCTTTCGTTGCACTCAATCTGTACGGCCCAATGTCACATAATTACTTATTCCTACCAACTCATTAGCACTGCTGAATCATCATCGTCATATTCACAGACGCAAACAATTCATAAAATAAGAGGCAAATCAAGACCGTATCTTGGGTCGTTAGAAGCTTGTTGCTGTGTGCAGACAGCAACTCCGATTAATTACATGGATACCTTCACATTTTGTACACGTCATGCTGGATTATGAATGACAATCTTTGTATGCATTTGCAAGAGAAATGAGCAGATGTTGCAAATTAAGTGGCATCTGTGGCCTTGAATTTACCGCCTCTTGGAATCCAACGATCCGTAAATCTCCCATTTAGGTTATTATGTACGTTAATTTTGTTGTAGAATGGGAAACTGCTGTAGTAACGTGGGATCACCCAGAGTGCGCTGTGGAAACTTAGCGTCTCTAGCTACTATACATACTTGTGTAATATAACAGTGTTTTACAAGGCAAATCTGCTTTAAAGTGACTTGCCAGGGTACCAGGTGTGTTAGAAGTGAAGTTGACATCCACGTGGTTATCTGCTGAGCGACAGAATCGGAACTCATTACTAATAATGGCTTATGTATTATCGAAAACACGACAGATTATTCATAATATCATCAATAATCGCTACATGTTTTGGTCCATAGACACCACCATCAGGCACTGAAATACGTGATTTAATACATAAGTACCTACGCATGTAGATGTCTTGAAATTTGTTAGATCTCAAAAATTTTTAACCTGTATTGTAAAGTTGTCATAGCAGTGAATTCAGCTTTCACTCTAGCACAGCAAATAATCAAATCAAGCACATTTCTTACAAATTTTATGTTTTTTTTTGAGATGATACAGAATCTTCCTGGTTTTGTGGACTCGACGTGTTAATTGCTGTCTACATAAATGTAACATATTAGATGCTAATATACGTCACCCGAAACAAGTGTATGAATTTAGACATCTAGGACCACTTCAGTTCTGACTTTTTTTAATGGCCTAGTATTCCTGAAATACATAAAACATAAAACGCTTCGGCAATTGTACCTGCTTCTGTCGTCTGTTGAAACGTGTGGAGATGTACTCAGCTGGACTTACAGGGCGAGATAAATTGAAACCATTGAACAGATAAAAGTTTTGTTTCACTACTCCTTTCCCTTCAGTATCTCAAATGCATGGCCGGTCCCAGTAGCCGCGCGGTCTAAGACGTATGTCTGGGGCCGCTCGCCTGCTGAGATCGTGGGTTCGAATCCTACCGGCGGCATGGATGTTTGTCTGTTGTGCGTTTTGTGTTTTGTCAGGTAGAGTTCTCTATGACGAGCTGATCACTCGTCCAGAGGATTCCTACAGACTGTGATGCGTCGTTGTGAGTGATCTAGAAACCTCAAGAATGAGGAGGCCGAGGCCCGCGCTGGGCCGCAGCGCCACATGAAGAAAAAAATTAAATGCATTAGAATAAATTTAGACATTTGTTCACAGAGCAGTCACGTGGCCATCCCTTCTTTTTGAGAAGATCTTCAGCCTCTTTTTGCAGTTGTAAGACCTCTCTTACTCTCTTTCATTGTTAATCCTCCAACAATTTGTGTTGTAGACGTACCTTAGCCAGTTCTTGCAAATTTATCCTTCAATCTTTCAATACCGGCCTTCGTGCATTACAAATTTTATTCCTACATGCATTTTTTCATTGCTTGACAGCCATAGTGGGCTTAGGCCTCCAAATATTTGAGGTTTCTAGATCACACTCAGACACACTTCACTCGGCAGGACTCCTTTGGACGAGGGATCGGCCCGTCGCAGAGACCTCTACATAACAACACAGAAATATCCATGCCTCCTTCGGGATTCGAAACCGCAACCCCAGTAAAAGAGCGATCGCAGGTCTACGCCTCAGACCGTGCTGCCATCGGGATCGGCCTTCAAGTGAACTACAAATTTACACCCCTGCGTGTTGTGCAGTAGCTGGAATTTAAACACTTCTTATTTGAAGGTTTGACTGTGTGCGCTATACGCAAGTGAGGAAGTATATTTGAGAACAGGTTTTAAAGAAGGATTCTTAAAAGAAGAAAAGCCAATACTGTAAGAGCGTAAGAAAAATAACCTGCAGGTCCCCTTCAAAATTTGCGCCCTTTACCACTTAGTACTTGGCGACCCACAAATGGTGTTGCTCTCTCTCACTGGGACCAGATATTGAGAAATGTACCGTACAAAATTCTCGGAAGAGCAGGTGCTTCGACATTCTTTCACAAGTTCGTGAAAACAGTTGTTTTAAGGCTGTGTATATTTTCTTTCATTTCAGGAAATACGCACGATCTACAAAATCCAATATCCAAGTATTCGCAAATGTAAAAACACTTGAACCGCTGAACTTATTCATCTGAGTGCCCATTTAAAGCGATCCTCCAACGTGTACCTTTAAAACATTCACGTCGGTTTCTATGCCCGTATGTCCTCTAATGCGTCGTCTGATTGTTATCCAGGAATTTACACAGAAAAGTGTTTTATTTTCTTTCCCTGCTGAAAAAATCATATTATTTCCACTTCAAATTCCACTATTTCTGTATATATATATTCAATCTCCCAAACGCAAATTACCTCTCTGTCTTTGTAATAGACTCTTGTTTCCAGAAACCACAATATCCATCAGAGGCTCCTGTTTTTCCTCTCTTTATTTTCACGGTAAATAGACAGTACTGTGTATTGCTATCTCACAGTTATTACAGTTGTCTATTTCTGTACTGACAGACTTTATATCCATTTACAAGATTTCTCCTGTGTTTATGTTTTAGTTTAGATGCTTTCATTTACAAGACCGACAAAACCTTTGTATTGAGATATTACGGTTTAACAGTGCTTTTGTGGCGAAACCTGATGAAAAGAGACAGCTTGGAAGACCTAGGCGTGTATGAAAGAGTAATATTAAAATGGAACTTCCAGAACTTGTATGAATAAATCTAGACTGGATTATCTGGTTCAGAATAGACACAGGTGGCAGACCTTTGTGAATGCGGAAATAAACATTGGAATTCCATAAAATGAGGGGAATTTCTTGACTAGCCGAGGACCTGTTTGCTTCTCGACGAGGAGTATGTTCCACGTGGTTAGTTGGTTAGATGTTAAGAGTTAGGGCATCATGCAGCGCCGTGAGTGGTTACCAATGGTTACCAACAGCACTGGTTAACATGGTTCCGCTCTTGTCAGTGTATAATATGGAAGTAGCATGTCTTTTCAAATGTAGGTATTCAAGTACCAGAATATACGGCGTCATTATTAAAGACAATTTTTTAATTTTTAACTACTTCGAAAATACAAATTCGCATAAAGTTATTTTCGACAATAATTTATAAAAAAATTATTTTAGTAGCTCTATTTCAGGCAGTCCGTCTTTTTTCATTGCCTCGAGCAACATTGCCTGCCTACAGTTTTGAATAATTTTAGTGACCCAAGGTTCGATGAACGTTGGCCGGTCTGGGGTTATTAACCCCTTTCCGTTACGTTCATGTCTTAAATTATTCGCGCCTAGCCCTTTCACATATAAGTACTACACACCAATTTGCCTCATCGACGGAACTTCAGTACTTGATTAGAAGTTAGGGAAAAACAAGAAAGACGATGTAACTTTAAAGGCTATTTTACGTTTATGGTTCCGTGCATCATTGATCTCTATTAATAATTGTCCAACGAAATGAAACACAAAGCAGTCTGCTTATTATTCTGCAAGTTCACTCTACATGTTTCTGGTGTCAACCACGCCCATCATCAGGGGTACACAAAACTGTAACTACATCCTCCGGTATTGTGCAGCTACCTCCCTCCAACGTGGCCAAGCTTGGCCACGTGGGAGGGAAGTAGCTGCACATAAAATGTGACTAGTACCGGAGGTTGTAGCTACAGTTTTATGTAATGCTGATGATGGGTGTGTTTAACACTCGAAACATGTAGAGTGAACTTGCAGAATAATAAACAGACTGGTTTGCGTTGGATCTCGTTGGAGAGTTATTAATATTTTAACGCAATATTGAGGCGTTTTCGCTTCACAATATTTGCCTTGGAAGAGAAATAACTGTTACATATTCTAAGTGTCGTGTTTTTAGCCTTAGTTACCGAGCATGCAGAACGCATGTTTACCATTACCTCGTCGTCTGTGGCCTGTTCGTATCTAAAAATTTTTTCCACTATGCCTCTTAAAGGACGTGCATTTCGGAAAGAAACTTCTGAACATTAAATAGGTTTTGATTTTCTCTACTTCTCGTGTCTAATATATTTCTCATTATAAGAAGGATTCGGCTAGATATTACCATAAATATACATAGGTCGTTATATAAATTGACTTCATTCTTGTTAGATTTTAATGACACTTAAAATTTGTCAGTCGATTCCCCCCCCCCCTCAAAAAAATATTCTCGAATATCGAATTTTTGTAAAAATTCGTCTAATGTAAACAAAGTATTTTCATGTGGACTGACAGACACACATTCTGGGGTTAATAGTCAATTAGCAATTTTGTGAACGCACCTTAAACAAGTGGGTCGGGTAGCTCAGTAGGTATAGCGACTGGCTACAGGCTGGACGGACCTGGGCTCGAACCCGGTGGGGGGTCGAGATTTTTCACACCTGTCCAGAACAGCCCTGGGCCCACCCAGCCTCCTGTAAATTGGGTACCCGTTTTTTCCCGGTGGTAAAGAGCGGCCGGGCGGTGATTCTGATCCCTCACCCCCTTCTAGTACCGTGGTCAAGAAAGAGTAGAGCTATACCTCTACTCCCCCTATGGGCCGTACGGACTGTACAGAGCCTCAGTGCCTATACAAGGGTGCACTTTACTTTTGCCTACCTAAAAACAACCCATTCTTCACTATCTCAAGAACACAGTGAAATCTATACCCATAAATTTGTATCCCAATAGATTCATTAGACACTTTTGTCATTATATTTAACTTATAGAGTACAGAAGGCTACGTGAAGAATGAAAAATTTAAGACTCGTCACGGGCTGGACGGTCTTGGGATCGAATCTCGGTGGGGTGCGTGATTTTCCGCTTCTCTCCAGACCGGCTCTGAAGCCCACCCAGCCTCCTATGCACTGGGTACCGGGTCTTTCCCAGGGGTAAAGCGGCCGGTGCGTGGCGTTGACCACCCACACCATCCGACGCCGAGGTTAAAGAAAGAGTTGAACTGTACCTCTATTACCCTATGGGCCTTCGTGGCCTGCTGAGGGGTGAAATTTACCTTTTTTTACTCTATGACAAATTTAAAAGTGTGCCAACTATGCACTCCACGTGTACAGAGTTGTTTCTGAGTAACGAAATGGAAAGGGAAATTTTGTTCTACCCCTGCAATTGAAGTTGAATTACTTAGCTGTTAGAGAATGATGGAATAAATGGATTCCAAGGGACGTAACTTTGGGCATGAAAAGGCGTTGAGGAACCATCTGAATAATAACGTGACTCTTATTAGCAGTACCCTGTCAAATGGAAAATTGATGCATTGAGGAAGCTAGAAAAAATACACGGCTGTACACAGATTATTAGCTTTAGGAACGAAGTAATTAGCTTATAGGCTTGAACATTTCATTTGTGGAATAATTTATGCAAGTACTAACAGATGGCTCTGATGTGCTTGTAGCAGATATATCTCATAATTCCTTTGCCTGAACATCTATATCTTCGGCTAATTAATACAGTGTAGTGTGAAACAGGCAGAAAACCCAAAGGATTTACTGAGAAATGAAAGGAATAAATTTTATGAGGTGAAGTTGAAAAGGCAACGTTAAGTAGAGAAAACTATATTTATCTTACTACAAATACAATGTTGATATCACAATTTAAAATTTGTGTCTCTAACCCGTAAAGTTCCGTAGGATACAACAGTACAACGCCAAGTAATTACAACGTTACACGTAGGTTATTTGTTTAAACTATAATATTAACTTCATCATAAATCCAGATGATATTGATACATTTTTCTCGTCTTGTCACGTGTTTAAAATTCCATCGGAACAGAAATTTGGCTATTTTATTCGCAGCAGTTCATGAAGGGTATTTTCCACTTCCTCGTTTCTCTCGAAATGACGATATTTCAAATGTCACTTCAGTGACAAAAACAAATCATCAGTGATGGGACATAATCATTCAGCAAGACAGTACATCATCACATAGCGCAAATCAGACCCAAGATTTGTTGCAGAAATTTTACTGGGAACTTCCGGATTGTACAGACTACTGTCCGGGGTGTTATGTTGCAAAACCTTCCTCAGAATTCCCGAAACAGGATGAGAGGGTAGCTTGTTTTGTACTTTATGTAGCTTGTAGTAGATAAGCGTAACAGCCTTAGCTAAAAAATACTCAATATTCTTCACAAAGAATGGCCATTACTTTATCGGACATTCCCCAAGTTAGTAATATATTTTAGACGAAGGGAATGCGAGAGCTACATTTACGAATAATTCTTCGTTTTACGTTGACGTTATAAAAGTTTCTAACTTCACCGAAACCTGGCTTAGAGTACTGGAAATAACCAATAACAATTTCTTAATAGCAGAATATTCTTGATAACTGCGCTTTTCTGGGTTAATTCACAGCGAATAGTGGTAAATTCTCACCGACTTTTCGGGACAACTTATATGTCCCATCCTCAGTGTTCAAGAATCCTTGAACACTAAGGACGGGACCAACACGTTGTCCCGAAATGTCGGTGAGAATTTACCACTACTCGCTGTGAAATAACCCAGAAGAGCGCAGTTATCAGATACTTCACGGTGGAAACCTGAAATCACGAATGGAATATTCTGATTTTGTGTTTGGAGTGTGATATTGTCGCTGCGTGCCCACGTTTCAGAATAGCATGCTGCCTCCATTTTTTTGAGGGAGTAGACTTAGGCTCTAAGGAGTTATGTTCCTGACATTGCTTTAAATTCAGCAAGTAATATACAATACAGAAAATCTAAACTCATTTTTCTTCAGGACAAATCTTGTATACAAATTTACCTACTCACTAAAATTTATTTTTCGGGTGCTACTTAAAAGATTTATATTATTTAAGTTATCTAGAAAGTTTTCGAAATGTATTTTAGTCTACGGAAGAATGGCTAAAATCTCAACGAATCATTTACGGCCTACTATTTTCCATTTCAGAACTTGCGACATGCATATTAGTTCAGTATTGCCGTCTAAAAGTTTCGATTCTGCCCCCTGGCTTTGCTATTAGAAACAGGTGATGGGTGCGATAAGGCTTGTGAAATTTATTTGTCTGCAAACCCTTTACTGTACAATGCTATTCGTGAGTTGGTTTTCTAACAGCGATGTTGATAATCATTCCGTTCTTTTGTTAGAATTTTTTTTCAGGAGAATAAGCTCCTTCCATCCTCAGGGTAGAAGATTCAATTCCCTTACTCCGACTATACTTACTTACTTACTTACTAACTCCAAGGAGAAGGGTCCTTCTTGAGTAGCTAAACGGTTTGCAGCTAGTCAAGAAATTCTCCACATTGTATGTAACCCGAAGGTCCATTACCACATTCACAAGTGCCCGCCATCAGTTACTATCCTGGGCCAGCTCGATCCAGTCCATACCCCAACATCACACTTCCTGAAGATCCGTTTTATTATTATCCTGCCATCTATTCCTGGGTCTCCCCAGTGTTATCCCGAATATAGCGATAACAGTTACTCAATTATTACACCAACCACTGCACATATATAAAATTTATAAAATTTACACATTAAAACATTAAAAACGCTCCGATATGTTTCGGTCCTAAGACCATCCTCCATTCTGTGCGAATGCACATCCGTAGCAGGGCACTCTTCGCAACATAACACTACACAACACGGCATGCTGCCACAACACCCAACTTGTACAAAGAAATTAATATGTGACTATTTCTAGTGTGACTTTAGCAAGGAAGATATAGCTCCCTGAGGATGGTCTTAGGACCGAAACATGTCGGAGCGTTTTTAATGTTTTAATGTGTAAATTTTATATAT
>Ga0123352_10007570_pt1 | contig 16776 bp, 9 predicted proteins | sample TergutLab28metaG_FD_89700 | JGI IMG/M metagenome (GOLD analysis project Ga0123352, IMG submission 89700) | Labiotermes labralis P1 segment gut microbial communities from Petit-Saut dam, French Guiana - Lab288 P1 | ecosystem: Host-associated > Arthropoda: Insects > Digestive system > Gut ... | reverse complement strand
TTTGTATTATATATATATCTCTCTGTGTCTCATATAAAAACATGTTTTCTTGATTTATATAAAAGACACTCGTTTTGTTTATTTTTATTTTATATATATATATATATATATATATATATATATATATATATATATATGTGTAAGGAGAAAAAAAGAGAATAACCTCACAGTCCAACACAATTTCATCTGTGTGTAAACCAGCTACATGTTTCAGCTATAAATAGCATTCATCAGGCCAAACATAGAACCCATCTCGTTCCTACTATTTTATTGCATTTTATTACAATACGCTTATTTACGGTTCTACGTTCAGCCTGATGATGGCTGTATATAGCCGGAACATGTAGCTGGTTTACACGCAGTAAAGCTGTATTTGGAGTGTGAGTTTGATTCTGTTCTTTTGTACGTACTCCTTAGCCATTACACACAGAATATGGGCCGGAACAGCGCAGTCGACAGTGACGGTTTGACTCCTCGCATGAGCGAGAAGTTTGTTTTCTAAAACATTAAGACTGACTCTGGGGCCCATCCAGTCTCCTGTTCAGTGTACAGAGTGAGTAAAGCTACCGACACGTAAATTTGACCATTCATATACTCGTAGCGCAGAGGTCTAGATTGTGTGAAGCTACTGACTCCTGTTCCCCATCTGTGTTCATCATGTTGACAGGCACAACCATTTCACCAGCATCATCAGTACATATTCAGCTTTTACTGTAATATGCTAAAGCTGTTAAATAGGAGAGGGCTGAGGGTGAAAATATGGAGGTAGATCTTGAAGCCCTTCGAAAGGACGATATCGGTTTAACCCTTAACCCGCTAACGTGGAGAATGTGGTGAGTTCCTAATAATGCCAGCAGATGACAGATGGGATTTAATTCGGCGTTTAAAGGGTTAATTGTAGCATCACTTTCCTATACTTTTCGAAAAGATATATGAAGCAACACTTAGGTGGTACATTCAAGTTATTGCCGATGGGCAATGGATCAACAGTTTTTACAATTGGAGTACTACGTTGTAGCCGATCGTTTTTAGTATAGTTGGTTATTAGGTTTGCTGGCGCCAGTTACGGCGGTCTATCAACGTATGTTCAGGAACCGTTAGTGATAGGTAGGAGGGGTTGTACGGGGAGAGATTTAAATGAGAAAACGTTAGCAGCGGACAGCGGACGCTAGCAGTCCAGTAAGGAAATCAGTCGCGTACGAGAGCGATGTGAGTGAGGGAGTACAGTGACCGTGTTATTTTAATAAAACAAGATTTAGTTTTTTAACTAAATACAGCACCCCTTTTTAAATAAAAAATAAAAGGAGCAAAAAACAAGTAAAAAGAAATAACTGGAACTAGTTTGATTCGGTGAACCACACCTGTTTCCCGGAAGAGGATCACCTACCAGACTGAAAACGTCGGGACAACCAAACTAAAAAAGGGTGATCGTGTAGAACGTGTTTTGCATCATCATCACCGATTTATGAAGTCTCATATTTGAAGTAGTTGAGCTAAATCATTTTGCACACATATCGAATGCAGACAGACACCGCTGGAAAGAAACAGTACATGGGCTCAGGAAACGACACCCCCAACTAAATTTGAGGCATCGACATGCTGAAGGAAGTCCAGGTCAGCAGGTTTCGCTAAAGGCAGGGTAAGTAAACTGTCCAATGTGCTTGAATGAGATATTATACATACATTTAATGCTATTAGAATCTATATGCATATAACGTAGATGAAACCGCGTTGAGAAACTTTTAGTTTAAAAAAAACCGGAAAGTGATATGGAGAAATCTAATATGACAGATGTGGTCAATTTGAAGTGTGAAAAGTAGAACCATTACAAGCAGTGTATGACATTTCAGCGCTACTGGCTTCTCTGCACCTCCTGTTTTGATATACAAACGGCAAGACCATATGAAGATTTACAACGTGGGGCACTGCTAGGATTTTTTATTTAACTCGGAGATCAGTTATATCAGCAAAGAATACGCTTATAGTAAATATAATACATTACTGCACATGTAAAACTTAATTTTCCTATGTTATGCGTACAGTCCTTTGATGGTAAGAATGTTGTCCATTCATGGCACCCTCGTGCTATGAATGCACCAATTGCAAAGTTGAACAGCATTTTTTTCGAACAGTTGTCGATGCGTTCCATTCGCGAAGTTCGGTTGACCAACAGAGTAAAGTATTTAAAACAATTTTTGTTTTCTTTCTATGCACAATACATTTCCTCATTTTGTCAGTAATACTAAACTGGTCCATCGAAAGCAACCTTACCCAATTTCAAGGAAACCTCTAATATCGTTCAGGGAGAAGAATTGCACAACTTTTTTTGAATTAGGTTTACAAATGAAAGTAGTCAGGCTGATTGCCACACACACATATTCAAAGTAATTTAACGAAAACTCTGATAAAGTCTTACAATAGCCTTCGATTACAGTCCCATATCTTGCTTGACAGTGTCATCCCTAAGGTATTTATATTTAGGAACCTAAAGCAATGCACTTTAATGATACCCTAAAATAAACGCCTTTTAATGTAATGTTTTCTACAGTGTATGGCACAACAAGGCGGCTGTGTGATTGTTCTGCCTAACGTTCAGTACGATGGCACTAACTGACAGTGACAGTTGTGTGCATGCAGCTGGGTAAGAGGACAGATCACTAATTTACCCACACTTTAGGTCCATGTAGTGCATTTTTTTATACTTCAACTACAGTGAAAATTTCTGCCTAGCAAACTTACGAATTTTTATCCGACAAATTTAATCAGTCTGTATTGAAGCTCCACGTAAAAGGTATGTAGGATATTAAATAATAAATTCAAATTCTTTACAAAATTTTGAGCATTTCCGTTACCTATATTAACCCAAATTGTTTCAAAATCCACATAAACTATTTCGATATTAAGCCTATGGACGGACAGATGCTTCATCAAGACCATAAGTTAATTTTATTACTTATCGAAATGAACGTAGAGTAAAAACATATATTGTATGATTTTGTGACACTATCAATAGGTTTACACACAATACTTTAATTGGTCTTTTCAATGTTTTCCTTCTTTCTTACTCTGAACACTTATAACTATTCATTGTAGGCGTAGGATTTTAGTGTAGCACCTGATCACACGCAATGACACATGTTATCAGTAGGACTCGTCTAATCGAGGGATCGGCCCGTCGCAGAGACCTCTATCTGACAACAGACACACAAAACTATCGAAAGACGGTCAGCCATGCCCAGGTGGGATTCGAACCCAAAATCCCAGCATGCGAGAGGCCGCAGACCCACGCCGTAGACCGTGCGGCCACCGGATCGGCTTCTTCTACTTTGTGGGAACATTTTAGAATTTATTATCGTTTGTAACTATTTCTGTCTATGTGTTTAGTGCACCTTTACGTACATCACAAGAAACGCAGAAATTTTGCATTGATATAATGCATATTCCAGGTTTAGATAGATTTATGTATTTAGGTTGCAAAACGTGTGACGTGTATGCAGTTTTTCAGTTTTTGACGCTATATTTTTCCGTATTATCGCAACATGTCGCCCCCTTCCCTCGTCTGAAGGAAGTTGATTTAGAAATCAGACAACCAGTATTCTTATACCACTGGATTGGTTTCGAACAAAAACATCAAACATTACCCATACTAGTTTATGTTTACTTCGGAAATTTGAAGTTTCCAAATGCTTGTTAAAATACTGTATTACAACACGAGGGTAATAAAATCTGACAGAAAGAGATTTGTCGGGCAAATACCTGTCAAACATGAAAAGGACTAGAAACCATAAAAACATTTTTAGTTGCATTACCTGATATTAATAGACCACTTAGGACACTTACGAGTAAATAAGATGACACAGTTAAAATAGGTCTCAAAAGGGCAGCGTGTGAGGATGCGTACTGGGAAAAATTGCTTGCACTAGACCTTACAGTGGACTGGTGTATACACGATAGTGAGAGTGTGGGAGGATGCGTACTGGAACAACTTGCTTGCAATACAGTTTACTGTGGGCACGTGTAAACGCGATAGTAAGAGTGTGTGAGGTTGCGTACTGGAACAACTTGCTTACACTACAGTTTACTGTGGACACGTGTAAACGCGATAGTAAGAGTGTGTGAGGTTGCGTACTGGAACAACTTGCTTACACTACAGTTTACTGTGGACACGTGTAAACGCGATAGTAAGAGTGTGTGAGGTTGCGTACTGGAAAAACTCGCTTGCAGTGCAGTTTACTGTGGACACGTGTCAACGCGGTAGTAAGAGTGTGTGAGGATGCGTACTGGAACAACTTGCTTACACTACAGTTTACTGTGGACACGTGTCAACGCGGTAGTAAGAGTGTGTGAGGATGCGTACTGGAACAACTTGCTTACAGTGCAGTTTACTGTGGACTCGTGTCAACGCGATAGTAGACCATGGGTTTCCCTAGATGGTGAGGGAAGTTTGACAACATGAGAAACTGTCAACTTGCGTGGAATAAATATAATATTGTCGATCTTACGTTATGAGAGTGAAAGTGGAGAAAACATGCGCTACAGAGAATTATATAGAACTTTACATTGTCATGTAACGTGTTTCTGAAAGTACAGAAGGCGTTCGAGGTTCTGTGATATTGGCAGTAAGCGTATGCCGAGAACTTCGTTAACATTGAGGTAACTGTTTGAATTGTTAAAGGATGGACAATTCCCCATTTCTCTTATAGAGTAATTATTGTCTTTATTGTAGTAGTACTCGTGCTGTTGATAGGGGCAACAAAACTACTACTACTATTACTACTACTACTACTACTACTACTACTAGTAGTAGTAGAAACGCTAGAAGCAGCGAGGGAATTGGTAAACAATAAATCTCACATAACGCTGTAAGAAATAATGGCTATTTTTTTACCTTGATTGGAATTTGTAAGTGTATTCTTTTCCTGCATAATGCCTATTCAAACCAGTGCCTTCTTCAGCGTGTGCCCTGTGTTGTCTCAGCAAAGACTGTAGCTTGTATAGACCTACACAACAACTCACACAAAAGCTAAAGAATCTCTTCTTTGAGTCTATCTTTTATTGAAAGGAGGTGTTGATTTCACTGTTTTGAGAGAAAGATCCATAAAATACAACTAAGATATTTCTGTCTTCTTTCTTGTTACACATAAGAAGCTTCCTGTTGTAACGCCAGCTACAGTGCAGTAGTTGAGAACGACAGTCCTTTTGTGTAAAATAAGTAGAGACAAGTTTAAAGAACTTACAGATATCAGCACTTTGCTTAAAGTCATAAAGATGGCACTCACGAAATGAAAATCGGCATCAATAGCAAGCGGAAAGCGTCAGGTCTGTCCCGCTCTTAGGAATTCTGTTCCATACCTAGTTCCATGTTTGATTCGTACCATACCTGCAGATATATTGTAAACATGTATTTTGATCCTGTTATTTTCTTTCCGGCATTTTTTCTTTAAGCCAGATAGTTATAAGCCTTTGGTCACATCATTTTCAATGTTCCGCTCACCAGGAAAGACGTGTGCATTGAAGTTTCGATACATTCGTCCAGAACACTGAGTTTCTGCTTTATTGGCACAAAACGCCTTATCGCCAATGGATCGTTAAGACCGCATCGATATAATTATTGGCGCCTGTGTTTAATGGTGTCTTTCTGAGGGTTGTTTCACTTAGGCCAGATTGGAGTGTATATACATGTCTAACACAACTGTATGAAGGTAGAGATATGTATAGAATTTATTACATAAAAAACAACTACATGTTTCGGCCCTTTTCATTGGCCATCTTCAGGTTGAGAAATGAAAAAACTTAGTAAGCAGCTATACTCGACTTGTGTGGGTTGTATACAGTGGGGAGGTAAGAGGTGAGGTGGGCACGATGTCTTGCATGTGTTGTGTAGGATGGGTGGTGTGGATACATGGGTTCTGCTATTTTATGCTATGTCTAGGTTAATATAGTTGGATCTATGGTATCATCTTATGTTTGTAGAGATTATATGTACATGTACACTTAGCTTATTAATGTACAGTGTGCAACTTTATATAAATGTAGTATCTATAGTTATAGTGGGTTCATTGATCTAAGAGTATACACAATATAGTTCCTGTAGTTATAATGGGTTCATTGATCTAATCACTTTGTTATTATATTTACTATTACAATACATCAAGTTTGGTTTTCATAATTTGTTCGTATCAGTATCTGCAGTGAAACTATTATAGGATGGAATAAAAGTGAGGTGGGCAAGGAACGTAAATTGGCAAATAGTAGTGTGGAAAAACGACCTACGGGTACAAGCAAATTAAATTAAATTAAGGTAATGTTGAAGTGTTAGGTTTAGATGTTTCTCTTCTGGTGTCGTTGATTCGTGCGTGTTCTAGTTGAAATGTTTAAAGAATAGTGATGAATTTCGAGAATGGCAGATAGGACGATCCTTAGAAGCCCAGCTTTGTGTGTAGTATGAGTCGGCTGGTTATATGGCTCGTGTTAGTGTAGGTCATTCATAGTGTGGATTTACCTGTGGAAGATATATCTTCCGAAATATGTAGTTGTTCTTTATGTAATAAATTATGTACATATCTCAACCATCATATAGTTAGACAATTATATACACTCCAATCTAGTTTATTATATACACAACGGGGATGATGAACCTTATTAACTAAGCCAGTTCTCATATAATATTATTATTTAGAAATAGCCCAGAGCAAACAGAAAGTGGTACATAGCTACTATGAAAACATGGAAATTGAAGATATATTTATTTTTCCAAGTAGTCATACACAACTCACAATATAAGGTACAATACGCTGCATGCTTCATCTTGAAAAAGCCATCGTCAGGCCCATAAATAGAACATTAAAAAGAAACAAAAAGTTAAGACTGCAAGCACACGTGTGAACGTACAGTTACTTGCAGCTTTAATTTGTTACTGTTACAGTTATAGGCATGGTGATGGTTTCTTCAAGCCTAATCATGTAAAGTATTTTGCCTTAAGTTGTGAGTTGCGTGTGACTTCTCGGAAAAGAAATATATCTGTAATTGATAGCACAAAAGTTATGTATCACCTTAAAATAACTAGAAACGAAATTTGCACTAAAATTAATATACTCCTTAAACAGTATCAAATTTCACAAACTTTCAAAAAAGCACTGTTATTAGAAACAGATGTGCAATATTTACGTAAGCCGTTTACCTCATTAAAAATGAAAAGTATTCGACATATCTTCTGAATTTATTTTACAGCAGTAATCTGAACCTCTTGGGGCTCCCCTTCCTTTTCCTCTCCCTGAAACTGATGGGTGTATTTAGGCCGAAACGTTATAATACTTTATCGAATGATGCGGCTAAATCACGAAAGGCGAAATTGCACATCGCATAGAGAAGTATTTTGACACAGACATCCAGTACTGAAAATAAAACAGTACGTGGGGTAGTAAATTACCTTTCATAGTTGTTCTTTACTGGAGCTGAAAGACAGAATGTTCATGAACACATTTAAGTTTGTATGGATTAAACCTGTGAAAATTTAGCGGCATTAGGCCTTCACAAAGAAGAACTTCGTTATGTATACACTGCATCTAGTATTTCTAGTATTTTGACATGTAGGAGACTATGATGGGCCGAGAATATAGTCCGAATGGGGGTAACAACATATAGTTACGGGCTTGGTGGGAAAACTTGGGCAAACGTCCAATTGCAGTACGAATGGAAGGGGGTGTGTTTAAGGTGGAACTTAAGTAAACAATCGAAGAAGGAAAGAAGTGGGTGTAATTGGATTAGGATTGTACCGAGTGACTAGTTATCGTATAATGGACGTCGGTATTTTTGGTTCTGCTGTCGTAGTGATAGCAGAGATGACACATATGGACGGTATTGTGCAGCGCTGTGTGTTATGTGGTGCGCGTTACCGTATAAACTTCTCATGACTGTACGGAACCAACGTGAATTATAGCTGGACTGACACAAGGCAAATTTTAGCGCAGACACGCCATGTTTGATATCACTGGTATGTTTAGCCTGGTTTTGAAATGAAATACGCTCTATCCGATCTGGTTATTGTAATAAGACGAGGTACATGCATTTTGTGAATTTTTTCAAACAAAACACAGTAACAAAATTACTTTATCATCTCTGCACAAAATCTATTTTCTACCTTTTCTACTCAACGATTTCATTCGTCTGTGAATTGCCCACACAAAACTGGTGTTATTTCTGTGCCCAAATGCCGGGCAGAGAAGGTACATACGATGTACGGATAGCAGCAGTATAAGGTATAAATGCTGATCTGAAATCTAGGGATGCATGAGGACTATTTGTCAGTCTCACGCAGTTGCCACCTCAAAGATTATGTTGTCTCTGTGAAAGATATCAGGACATGTGGGGTGAGTGGAGGCATAGCTCCAATCGTGAGGTATGGTGAAGGGTGAGCTACAGGGAAGACCACTTCCTACGTGGTACCACTGCCCTAAAAATTGACAGACAGCAATGATCGTCAACATATGGGCAAAAAACGGAAGCCTTAATTATTCTAAGTAATAGAGGATGTTAAGCAGTGCTCAGGCAGTGATGTACATTATGGCTTGGTTTCTTGAGTTTTATGTACGCTTTGTTTTATTTGACATTTCTATATCTGGTTTTTTTTTAACGGAGCGCTTACAGCTTAGTTGCATTCCATTTTACAAAGTGTGAACACAAATTCCTTGGTACAAAATTGGGATCTAAAGACCTGATGATGTGCCACTCAGTCTCTGACCGTCTTTGGTAAAAGAGAAATGGCGTGTTGTTCTGAATTGGACCAGCAAATGTTTCTTATAATGGACCACTATTTCGTGTGGTCCATTGTAAGAAAACGAGGAGGAACTCCTTGTCATAAATAGTCAAAATTATTGAATTTATTAATAAGAACTAAGGATGTGATTTGAATTTAGTACGTGAATGTACAACTAGAATTTAAGTAACCTTTTCTCCATTCTCAAATTCTGTTCTACGTAGGGTGTACTTAGTAGAAACAGTAAAGAGCATAACTAAGGAAGGAAAGTGATGCTAAGAGTACTGGCTGCATATCGGAGGGGAATTTAGTCGATACGTATTTTTGGGGCAGTGTGAAGTATTATTTTGTGGCACAATTTAAGAATGTATATTCTTAAAGTGGCCCGACGCTGACATTTAAGAATCTTCTTAGTTATATTTACTCTGGCAGTAACGTAAACAATAAGCACGTGGTTCAATCCACAATGGATGAGTTTTTGAGGGAAAATTACATTTTTAATTTCTTTCCTTGAATTTTCGAGTACGAGCGCTTGGGTTGTTAGGGGGCCCAATATACTGTATAGGCTGTCTACCCCTAGTCCGACCACTTCACTTTCGGAAAAAGCTTACCAATTTCCCATTGAAGCGAGAGCTGCATGGTCTTCAGAATCGACCTGGATCTTTTGAGGGAAAAGGCAAACTTCTTGACCGTGACCATAAGGTAAGCACCGTTCTTCGAAAGCCCGGCCCCTGCACTAACCCCTACGTTACTTCATTCCGCCTTACATCCTAGAAAATATCTCCCGAGATTTTGCGAATGCAGGCTGAACAGTGTGATCACTACCAGTTCCGATCCGCATATGCTGACGAAGACCAGATTCCTAATATGATTAAAGGTCTGACTCAATATATTTGACAGTTCAGAATATTCCTATCATTGCGGATTATAGGCCAACATTCCGGTCTTCCAACCGACTGACAGTCTTTCAACTGAATGAACTATCCCATAAGAATCAGATGGTTTTCGTTGTTCTAATTTGTCACAGGGTTTTATTTAATATTTGTACTGAGAATAAATACTGAACGCAAGAACTGCGTAGTGTTAAAGAGCATCGTCACGCTCAGGGATTCTTTAACGTTAGCACTTAGTTTTATGGGTTAATACTTTTTGCTCCGGCGTCATAGAACTGCTCTGCCGTGTCGTTACTGTTCACTGACTTCAACTTTATAGCTTACCCTGTTTTCACAGAAAGGCTCACTTATCCGGAAAATGTTCTAATCTGCATGCATATCGCTTTTGTGTGCTGCGTTATTAAAGCCGATGTCAGTCGCGTTATTCATCCTCTGACTCCTCGTTTTCTACTTCAGAAAAATATTCCTCTTCCACTGAACAGAGACAAAGTGAGGTCCCCAGAACGGATATATTTGTGCACCTTGAACACATTCTGGATTGTTTTACTCCCGTAACCTAAGCATTAAAATACTTATTTCTTCATTCATGCTATTTTATAAGTTCATTTGGAATCCTGTCTTCATTAGAGTCTTCAAACACAACACACAATACTTTTACCCTTTCCATAGGACCTTACATGAATATTCATTGAATGCTTATTTAATTTACACACACCAACTAATGCACTTATATACAATAATATTCAAGAAGTTTAGAACTTACATTAAAACAATTAAAACGCTCCTACATATTTCGATCATACAATCATCCTCAGGGAGCACATATTGTTCCATGCTAAAGTTATGTAATAAAACAATCAGTAATGTACTTCGTTATTTAACCCTTATCCTGCTAACGTGGAGAATATGGTGAGCTTCTAATAATGCCACCAAATGGCAGATGGGATTTAACTCGGCGTTTAAAGGATTAAACTTGGTGATGTGGCAGCATGTCTTGTATCTCCTGTGCGCATCATACGACACACGTACAGACACACGACATGCTGCCACATCACCAAGTTTAAATAACGAAGTACATCACTGATTGTTTTAATATATAACTTTAGCAAGGAACAAAATGTGCTCCCTGAGGATGATCGTATGATCGAAACATGTAGGAGCGTTTTATGGGTTTTAATGTGAATTTTAAACTTTAATATTATATATAAGTGCACTAGTCTGTGTGTGTAAATTAAATAAACGTCAGAATGAATGGTGCAACGATAAAGAACTCATTGAATTCGTATACAAATTATTTTATGATTCTCTCCGCTAGGACTTCAGACTGCACATTCAATGAGTCACATGATTTTTCCTCGTACTTCTTTCTATATAAGTGTAGGAACTTCCACCTCAGAGAATAAATTTCAAGAAAAACCTATGGCGACTTCATGTGAAATTAAACATGGTATACCCTACCCTAAATATAGCCACATCGGAACGTATTTTCTGCCACACAAGTCAGCAGAATGTCTTGAGAAGTTGTACCGTGTCAGCAATTCAATATCTCAGCAAGCTCCTTAGGCATAAAATCTGAGTTAATTTTTTTTCCCGCTCTGTGACATAAAGAAGAGCAATCTGCTGGATACAATGGCAAGTCTGCCTCTGATTAAAGTCTTATTTCCGTGCCACGCTTACTTGTTGGAAGGTTCTAATTTTGACAACTATAAAAAGAAAGATTATCTTATAAATAAGCTATAAATATGACACGAGAATAAACGGGCTGTGTCACTGATTTGCTTTTATAGCTTTTATTACGTCATGGCATGTGCTTGTCATGGCTTATTATCGAATTAAAATTCAGACGCAGACATTAAAAACATCTCGATTACGCGAGGAATTGACGTGTTCTGCTTGAATGCACTACAAGTTCCCAGCAAGCAGTAGTAGATCAATACATTCGAAGGGTTTACGTGAAAAATAATTTTTCACAAAAATTAAAGCGAAACGTCTTTTGGTAACTGTTTTACAAGACAGATGACGCAATGCAAACATATTTCTTCTTTTTCTTTCCTTTCTTCTTCTCTGCTTCCTTTCCGCCTCCTCTTCCAGATTGTGACAGAAAGCTGCCCCAAAAGCTTACGGTTATTATGACCTGCAGAGACGAGCTGTAACTGCCGGATTATGACGAAATAACATTGAGGCAACAGAACTAGGAAGTTCTATATTGCTAACGCGAATATCCACCATTAAACGTGATACTGATTCAGTTCAGTGTGCTGTACCATCCGTCGTCGAGTCAGTTCATTTTCAGATAATGCTATGTGACAACAAAACTGAAATATTGTGCCCGCATCCACTGAATTTTCAAGATGGAGCTATACTACACAAACCGTGACATTTGACTTACTTACGTCATGTATATAATGAGGATGTACATTTTACTTTCCTTACGTCATGTATATATGAGGATGTAATTTCGATGATATTTTGGTTGGAAGTGTGTTTGTTTCTCCAGTAGAAACTCTTTCCATTTGACATATGTACAAGGACACAGTAATGTGCATACAGCATGCACATCACATTTATAAAATCAGCTTATTAGATATTGAAACCAACTGCTTAGTGGCAATGAAGGACGCATGAATTTGCATGGAGAAATTACTAAATTGCATGAAAAAACTTGAAGACTGGTTTTCAAAGGAAGGAACTCTTTTCTGTGTTACCAAATCCACACGGATACAGTAAACCACTCGGCTTCCTACCAAGTGTGCAGAGGATGATCTGTGTCCGGGTGTCTGGCAGTCAGATTGTCAGGCTGGTCACTCACCTGGAGATACAGGTGTGCGAATCTTGCCCAGCACATTCACTTATACCAACGTAGCTAAGCACTTGAGCGGAGGAAGTGATTTAATATGTGTAATTGTTCTAATTGTGGGACGGGTAGCTCAGTCGGTATAGCGACTGACTACGAGCTGGACGGTCCGGGATCGAATCCCGGTGGGGACGAGCTTTTCCGTCCGTCCAGACCGGCCCTAGGGCCCACCCAACCTCCTGTAAAATGGGTACCGGGTGTTTTCCGGGGGTAAAGTGCGGCCGGGGCGTGCTGCTGACCACTCACCCCCTTCTAGTGCAGCGGTCATGGAAGAGTAGATCTATACCTCTACCCACCCTCTGGGCAACATCGGGTCTGTAACGGGATCACTTCACCTTTACTTGTTCTAATTATGCTACTACCATTTCCACCACTTGTGCACCGTACAGTTTGCAGTCTGTTTTTACAAACATCGTATTGTTGTTTTCAGGTTTCGCCTGTTTCTCTACTGCAACTGGAAAACAAAACACATGTTACTCAGCATGAAATTCGACCAAACAATACAAAGTGCGTGAGAAATGCATGGCACCACGTTAAAGTGTATTTTACAGACACAAATAACTACCAGCACCTACGCAAACACGTATCGTTTGACACAACAACTTTGATTTGTTGCTTACGTCACTCGGGAAGGAGATCGTCAGACACATTTCTCTTTACAAATCGCTGAATCCATCGTTACAGATTATTGGTTGGGCAATAACAATATAAAAACTGTTCGAAATTTTGTTCATGAGCTTCCACAAAACAAATGGAGCGTTCAAGGATCTATATTAATGAGCTTTCACAAAATAAACGAAGCGTCTAAGGATCTATATTAATGAGCTTCCACAAAATAAATGAAGCGTCTAAGGATCTATATTAATGAGCTTCCACAAAATAAATGAAGCGTCCAAGGATCTATATTAAAAACTTTTTTTTTTGGTGCCTGGAAAATATGCCTAGAGTGTCTCGTATTTCAGAGTCGCTTGTACAAAAATAAAACTGCGGCTAATTTTCTCCGAAAAATACAAGAAATTCTCAACGTAAATTACTACAATGCAAAATTTTCTCGCACAATCACGACATCTCTGGTAATGAAGATACACAATTTCCGAAACGTCGGATTCTTACGGGCCAATGGGAATGTTAACCATACGCCAAATCCACTATCGTCAAATTCAATACACTTAGCAATTTGCGGCAATATCCTTCAAGCCTTACAACTTATATCCGTAAGAACATTTATGTGAAGGTCTCAGTCCTACCGCTTCCCACACCACCAAAGAGATATGGAAAAAAGATGACCGTCTTATAGAAGGAGAAATTTGGTTATTACAGGAATTTCGGAAAATTCGTTGTAATAAAAGAAATACTCAAAGATCAAAAGTTTATGTGTTAAAGTGGCCTAAATAGGAGTAAAGGAACAACAAAGCAAGTACGAGGGGCTGCTGATAAGTCCTTAGCCCGACCAGGAAGAAAACAAGTTACAGCGTCCAAACTCGGGATTTATTCAACATACTCCCCGTGAAGCTCAATACACTTCTTAGCCCGTTTCTCTAACTTACGCAAGCCACTCAAAAAAAAATCAGAAGCTTGTCCGTCTAACCAGGTCTTCGCGGCAGCAATGACCTCCGCATCGGATGAAAAATGGCGACCTTTCCATTGTTTTTTCAGCTCAGGGAACAGGTGGTAGTCCGACGGGGCCAGATCCGGAGAATAGGGTGGATGATCAAGACATTGGAAGCCCAGGTAGGCCAGTTTCTTCTGGGTTGCAAGTGCCCGTTGAGCCGGGGCATTTTCATGCAAGAACAAGAAACCTTGGTGAACTTCTCGCGGCGTTTTTCCATCATAATGTCTTTCAATTGCACCAGCAGAGGTGTGTAATCCTCCTGATTGATAGTTTGGCTCTTTGGAAGATAATCAATGAGGAGGATGCCGTCTTGATCCCAAAAAATCGAGGCGAGAATTTTTCCAGTGGATTTTTGCACTCAGCTTTTTGGGGGCGGGGTGAGCCGCTATGCCGCCACTCCATTGATTGTTGCTTTGTCTCCGGGTCATAGTGATATAACCAGGTTTCGTCCATGGTCACCAATTGCAACAGGAAATCATTTGGATGGCGCCGAAAAATTTCCAAAAGTTGCTTAGACGACTGGCACCGTTGACGTTTTTGATCCGCTTTCAGGTATTTCGGAACCCACTGCACGGAGAGCTTCCGCATGTCCAAATCTTCATGAATGATGGACCCAACCCGCTCACGTGAGATGCCCAGTTGCTCAGCTATTGATTTAACCGAAATCCGGCGGTCTTCCAAGATTAGCTCGTGAATTTGATCAATAATCCCTGGGGGTGGTCACTGTTTTGGGTCGCCCAGGACGAGGCGCATCACAAGTGGAAAAATCACCACGTTTAAACTGGGCCACCCAGTTTTATATGGTGGCATACGATGGTGCATGTCCCCCTAATGTTTTTGTCAGAATGGCGTGAATTTCCTTCGGCATCATGCCTTGCAGAAAAAAAAACCTTGCTAGCTCGCGTCTCCATGTTGTTGAAATCGCGCGCGTCGTCTGACATGCTTCCTTTCAGCCTCTATAACAAGAAAAGACTTGCAGTTCGTCACATGAACAGACTCGTCTTTCCAACGACACTATCGATTCCGTCCTACGACAGCGGTAAGTAGGTCGGGCTAAGGACTTACCAGCACCCCCTCTTAAGCAGCAGCAGTAGCTTTCATGCCAACTGCATTAGGAGATATGAAACATGAAACTGAGTGACGTAAGACATTCAAACATGGAGACAAATTTGATCGTTTCGGAACATAATGGAACGTTCCCAGAAGGCACACAATTTGAAGACATTCAAAGCAGGCAGTGAAATAAAAAGCGCTGTAACGGAAAGATATTTCATGTCTGAAATGTGGAAAGCTAAGCGGAACAGATCTGTCTAAAAGAAGAAAGGACGAACGGGACCAAATAAACTAGGATCGTCGATTGCACTAGGTGTACCTATGTGAAAACACAATTATTCTTAGTCAGTAATAAGTGTCTTTGATGACATAGGTTATGACCTAGAGAAAATGTTTTTATTGCAGAGGGCTTTGCGCTATTAAAAAATAAAATTTGAAAGGCATAATGATTCATCCAATTCGATAATTTTAGACTAAACGTTTACATGTAGCAACACAAATGAAGCCAACCTGACAGGCAGTTAACAGCTGCTTAATTTCTCGTTTGTGTTGTAGTTTATTACAGAAATTTATGGAGACTAGAGAAAATGTTGGCTATATAATTCTGACCAAGTCTCAAGTTCAATCAATGCAGACAACGTTGTAGCTTGCTGGTGTCTGGTACGTGCAGAGATTGTGAACATATCAGTGAGGAAGAATGCCACATTCTTTCCGTAAGGAAACTCGCATAAATCTTTGCTTTAGTGACCTATATTCTTCTTGATGGCCATCATTAAACACTGTGTTGAATACTTAAAAGCTGAGTTCATATGATCACTTCTTGAATGTTTGCTCTTTCCTGTGTTAACACTCAGCACTTAAGCCAGACAGCAGTTACCATATGTGTACAGTACTTATAAATAAGTACACACAAATGTAAAGTTATTCCTTTGGACGTCATGAAGGCACAAGAGGACTGGGGAATTACAGTCCCGCCAATTTCTAAACTCTGCAGTGGATGGAAATAAGTGACCAACTCTGTATTTCGGCCTCTTTCCCCTACGAGAAATAGTCTCCGGAGCTCAAAATGTACGTCAAGACCTACAAAAGGTTAGCAGAAAATGAAATTTTTACTTCTGCACAATATCGAATCAACGGTTATAATCTGACAACAGAGCGTATAATAAAACATGTGAGTGAATACATATAGATATGTATATATAGATATGTATATATAGATACGTATATATAGATATGTATATATAGTTATGTATATATAGATATGTATATATAGATATGTATATATAGATACGTATATATAGATACGTATATATAGATATGTATATATAGATATGTATATATAGATATGTATATATAGATATGTACGAGGGGTTTTCAATAATTTATCTACCTAAGCAGGGAAGAAGGCAATGAGCGGATTGAAACAAGTCTGTGCATGTTGGGACATGTCTTGAGGTGTCACATGTGCAGCCTCAGCTCAATGCAATTCTAACTGTCAGAGTGACAGCATGTCAAGTGAACCTGTGTGTGAGGTTTCTAAGAAACTGCTCGATTTGGAGCAAAGATCAGTTATAAAATTTCTTACTAAAGAAGGTAAGAAACCAAAGGA
>Ga0123352_10007569_pt1 | contig 16777 bp, 8 predicted proteins | sample TergutLab28metaG_FD_89700 | JGI IMG/M metagenome (GOLD analysis project Ga0123352, IMG submission 89700) | Labiotermes labralis P1 segment gut microbial communities from Petit-Saut dam, French Guiana - Lab288 P1 | ecosystem: Host-associated > Arthropoda: Insects > Digestive system > Gut ... | reverse complement strand
TTTATATGAACTTTTTTGATCACGAAGACCTAGGAAATCACCTCCTGCAGTTATGCCCTAAAGTCGTGAAACACCCTGTATGTGTTTTTTTTTTTTATTTATTAGAACAACACTCCAAGTTTTTTTTACTTACCTTACAGGTGCTCTATTTGTGCACCCTTTGTGATTCTACAAATATGAACACGATAATAGAGTTCGTTCCAACTGTTTGTAGCATGTCAGTGGTGATGGTTTCAATGGCGGTTCTGATTCGTGCCTTCAGTTCCGGTATACTAAGGGAAGAGGAGGAACATAAACCTGGTCCTTGACGTAACCCCATAGAAAGAAATCACATGGGGTTGCGTCTGGAGAAAGAGGTGGCGGTTGTTAAACCCTGACAATCATTTCGAATAACCCTGTATATATAAGGTAGTCATTCTGTCGCTTTCGCTCTATTTGATTGCTTCGTAAGTAGTAAGGTTTAGAGAAAAGTGTAACGAACATAAAATACGTGCCAAATTTTACTTTACAATATTGAATGAAATGTTTTTCGCTTTGACAAATGTTAGCGAGTTACGCCTAAGATGCCCTCAAAGACGCCCGAAATCCTTTTTTCACCGGTTTTTATGCAAATTAGTGATCTATGAATATTAAAAAATTCCTCAGTTTCAGTTTCTTGATAATCCTTTCAGTATTTCTTAAGCCTCATCTGATCAGACCGGTACATTGTACATAAACCTAAGAAAAAAACTAACACCCACTTTTTAGTTTTTAAATTTTTTTCATTTGAACCTGCCAGAAGCCTGTAATGTTGCTACTATAGAAACTGAAACGCAATGTATAGGCAAAATGCTAGACAGATGTGTATGTGACGTTGCGGCACATTACGGCGCCATGACATACACGACATTTCTTCCTTTGTAGCTCTCGAGGTTTCGAAATAGTGACCCGTTTGTGTCCGATTCAAACCGGTGATCCTCATATTCTTGATATCCTCATCCATTTCTTTCTCTACAATTGCACATTAAGGAAAAGCCTTCTGAGACAGCACGCAATTACACAGATTAAATCTTTCAAAGTCGGTGAAGGAACGGGAAGGAATATCCAGAACGTCTCCGCATAATTTCCCCGGCAAGCTCTGTTTTATAAAGCAGCGTATAAGTGGGACTTCGAGGAAAAGAATACTGATTCGGTGTAGTCTGTCAGGAAACATTCGACGTTTCGGAAGAAAGTTATGGAACAGGATGTTCTTCCTAAACATACGTGTACGTCACATTACACATAGTCACATCACCATAGATGGTATCTATAGCCTCCGTCGTTAGAACCCCAACTCTCACAAAGACCCTTTAAGACACTCACGAAAAGTTGAAAACGAATTTTAGCCTAAAAAGGGATCATGTGGTCAAAATATTGTTACAAAAACTATTTTTTTCCCACAATTCACAGCCGTTTAGCCGGTTTTCAAAGAGCACAAGTCTAAGAACATGCAGACCAGGACGAAGAGTGAGCAGTTTAAATCTGTCGTGTAATTTTTTTGGGATAATGTTGTGACTGCTGGGAATTGCTACATCTATTGAATATGCTCCTTTGATGGTTCTGTCAAGCATAACCGTATCCACTCTGTTGTTATGGACAGTTCCATGGACCTGTTAAGTACAGTTTATTATGTTAGTTCCCGACAACACAAATTGTGACCCATCATAACACGGTGTTAATTTATCTTTTATTATTCTACATTTGATAGACAATTCTTGGTGTAGGATGTAAGCCGCTTGATTGTGAGGCCTGACATCCACTTCAGTTAATGCAGGGCAGCAGGACAAATACCAGTAATGTGTTGAATCATTTATGATTTCTCTCGAATTTGCAGGTGTCATATTATTATTATTATTATTACTGATGGAATATAGAGAAATGCGATTTGACTGGCACTATGTAAAATTAAACCTTGCCAGCCAATATTAATAAGGCGAACACCTCCCCCGACTACAAGTACAACATTTAATATAAACCCAAAAAATAGCCCGGAAGGTTTGGATTATTATAATTATGGATAAAGCCTTTCTTTACACATTAATTTTATGCAGCATATTAAGTCTCAGGATTATTTGTAGGGAGTCTTCGGCGCAGCCCTGAAGTATTCTGCGTAGTTGGGTACCGGGTCACTACACAACATACCACGCCCACACACTACGTACCTTACAGTATTGATAAACACACCCTGATGACAATGCGTTCGTGCCGTCAGGATAATCCACTATCTGCCATGAACTGCATCATTAGGATCAGTTGCATTGTTTCGTGATATTTAGCCCTCCTCCGAACTGCTGTTGTCAGTGGTATGATGTATATTTGTAATCTATTTAAGTTGTGATTAATGGCAGACCACATTTTTGTTGAGAATATTAGGCTAATGTTATGTCTATATGACAGATGCAGTTATATTTCCGGGGATGTAAATATAAACAAGGAATAGAGAGCTTCGTAAATCAGATCTTCCTTGAGTTCTCTGCATCAGCTTCCTAAAACAAATTAGGCAATGGAAATGCTTCTTTCTGCAAATTATACAAAATATACAGTTTTATTTTCAGGCTAAATTTATGGGTTTGCGATGATTCACAGATTAAACCGCGTGTGTTTACTTAAACAGCTTTGTAAACTAAACGGAATGTAATTATACAATAATATAAACAGCCAACTAGATTCAACAATAATAATTTTGTTAATGATTTCAATCAGCTCAACAGGTTTTGGGTGATAATTTCGCCCATCCTCAGGAGCACTAGACTGTGTTTACAGCTTGTGGTATAATGCACAAGCTGTAAACACAGTCTAGTGCTCCTGAGGATGGGCGAAATTATCACCCAAAACTTGTTGTGCTGATTGAAATCATTAATAAAATTATTATTGTTGAATCTAGTTGGCTGTTTATATTATTGTATTCACATAAACATAAAAAATAAACTTTTTTTTTTGCGACAGGAATTCGAAGTTCATATTGTTGAGACATCGCTGTCGACGGGACGATATCTCAGGCACTTGCATATGTGTCAAAAATGCCAAAAATAAAAGTTATATTTATAATGAATTTACGAATAGTCGTAAACCAAACTCGAGAATTACTTGCTTTTTCATTTCGTATCGGATGGTCCTCTCCATTAAATAAATCTCTTAGACAGTCAATAATATTGTAAATTATTGAACATTACACAGCATTATATGTGTCTAACTGTACTTCAGAAGGGTCGTGCAGTATAGTGTGTCAACCCGATTAAGCTTGATTTTATTGTGCAATGTGAAAAACATTCAATATTCTGTAAAAAAAAAAATTGCACAAGATCCATTCAGTTATAATGCGTGCCGAGCAGTCAAAATGTCCAAAAAATTTAGTTTTTGAAAGGTTCTACAGTGGTCAAATGGCGTAGCCTAATGCGTCAACCTTGACGGGGGTGGCTGCTTCTCGCATACTGGCACTCGTTTTAACCACTTTTGGGGATAACAACCTCAAGTAGCTCACGTAGTGCTGGACAATTCAAAGGCAAAACCATTTGTTGTCCTGTCTCTCCCTCATATTTAAATGTCATAAATTTTCGTGTGTATTGTGATCTTCGTGTGTACCATTCTCTTCTTTTTTTGGAAAATGGGGCTAACCAATGGCTACAAAAACAGCATCAGTATCACTCAACTTGTTTACTCGTCCTCACCCACCTGACCCACGAGAGAAACGACATATTGCACAGCAGTATTGAGTCGTATTGGCAGCAACATTTACAGTCTAGGAGCCGCTTTTCTCGTCATGCCTCGTAACCATAAAATTAACTAAGATTTCCTTTCTGTTCACTTGAAACCCAAACGTCATTTAAATATTACTTACTTACAAATAACCTTTATCTTGTAGAAAACGTGTTTCTTTCCCATTACAATACTATCTTCATAACACTGTTTAGGAAAATTACCGACTCTAGTGCGAGCATTTTAAACGCCACGTAAATACACTTTGCAAGTACAAAGCAAGATTGTATCAGTGCCAAAGCAGGTGGGATGTATACTGAATACCGTGCCTTAGAGGATTAACCTGAACGTGTAAACCTTATGGAACCTTGCCAGAAAAGTGATGACGTCGTCATTGGGTTGTTCTTTCTCAGAAACGGGATTAACTACGTGCACTCAACCTGATAGATAACCGGATTAAGATGATTTCACATTTCGCCTAAACAGCTGCTAAAAAGAGTTGTGTCTGTAGCGTACCCCGCCTGCTGGTCCTCGGTTGGCTGGCCATACTACAGTTTCCCCCTTTCTTCCCGAAGCCTGGACGGAATAAAACTATAATGTGAGCTACTGATTGAATCTTTCGCGTTAAAAATTGGCTTCTTTGCGCCCATCACCTTCATATTTTTGAATATAGATTTGACAATCATGTAATTTAATCATAATCACACATATTCGCGCCAACATAAGCAACAGTAAAAGATAAACACTTCTGTCATAAACTGCCTTCTGTCATATGAGGTTGTTTAGACGAAAGCCTTTCGTGACTGTTAGAGCGAATGAGGTCGGTTGCATGTGATTATGTGGCTGTTTGCATGACACAGCAGCATCGTTTAGGGGATGTGCAACACAACGGGCACACCATAGCAAATGTAAATAGACTGACACAACTAGACAACTAGACAGAATCTATCCAGGCAGGACCGGCGAAGTGCCATTATTGTCGAGGGTTGTCAAAGAGACGCTAATATAACCGGTAAACACTATTTTCGTCACATGAAAAGTAATTTGAGTTCCCGACGTATTTTTCCACGCTGAATTCAAATATATATTTAGAACTGCTGTACCACATACACGTTTTGTGTGGCAAAATTTTTTACAATGCAATTTTAGTGAAATAATATTTTTTGTCATTGTACCAGGGTGTTTTAAATGTGGCTGAGGAACTTCGTTATATTTTAAACATAGGTTTGGCATGAAAACGTGATCATAACTAAGACAGTAGACATGTGAGACCAATCACAGACAGCCAGACTGTGCAAGCTCAGATATGTACTGACACATTGGGACAGGATGCTAACAGTAAGCTGTGCCTGAGGAACACTGCACTGTTATTGGTGTGAGTGACTGCGTTGTGATAAGTTGCAAGTGTTGTGTGTTCTGTTTTGTGAAGTGTTTTGTGTAAAAGGATTGTGTTTATTATATTTTCGTCATAACAAGCAAGGGTTTAAATCATCCTGACACTCTCTGTTATTGGCGCGTAATAAACTGACCTTCAAATCTCAGAGGCCAAATTTTAGCCCGCGCAGTAAGTAATGTTACGATATTTATTTCGGTTGTAAAGAACGTTAGGAAGATAAAAGTTGGGCCACTGATATTTGTCGTGTAACGTGTGTGAGGCTTATCACAGAATGAGTAAATAGCTGGGGCCAAATGCCCTTCGCCTTTCCCGTTGTTGGGAGGAAACCAAAAACACCAATTATCCGAATGTTACTTTTGTTTAAAAAATAATACAGGATCACCTCCAAACCCACATACACACAGTGAAATATCCCATACAATGAAGCCTCTCCCACTCAGTGTAGAGTTGCCTGTATCAAAGCCTTAGGAAAATATTTTAGCAATGACATCTCTGATGCTGATGAAAATCACGAACAGCAAGAATGGGACAAAGTTGATTGCGGTCCGACATATCGAACAAGTGGTTCATTGTCAACTCATTTATTAACACAAGGAAATCTTACAGACCTTGTCCGTGATTTGACTTTCACTAAAAAAAAAAGCTGAACTCTTACGTTCCAGACTTGAAGACTGGAATTCTTCTCCCCCAGAAACTGAAATATGTTTCTTTCGCAATCGCCAAAATAAATTCAAAGAATTTTTCTCTCAAGAAAACGAACTGGTATTTTTAATGATGGTTGCTGTGTTACAGAGGCTTTTGGACACAAACACGATCCAGCTGGATGGTGTTGGTTTATGGACTTCTAAAGATAGCTTAAAAGCTCTGCTTCTACACAACGGGAATAAATTCCCATCTGTACCTCTTGCCCATGCTGCTGAAATGAAAGAGTCCTATGAAAACATGAAAGTACTTTTGGAAAAGATCCAGTATGAAACATATAATTGGAACAGTGGTGGGGATTTAAATGCCATTGCTCTCTTACTATTTTTGCAGCTTGACTACACAAAGTTTTGTTGCTTGCTGTTTGAGCGCGTTAGTAAAGACAGAAAACATCATTACATCCAAAAACAGTGGCCTCAACGAGAATCGCTTATTCCAGGACACAAACGTGTGGTAAATACTACATCAATTAACACTGAAAACGTTTATGTACCTCCGTTTCACTTTAAAAAACTTAGTTTCATAAAACATTTCTTCAAGACAATGAATCAAAATAGCGCTGGATTTATATACTTGAAGAATAAGTTTCCCAGGAAAAGTGACGCTAAAATCAAATAAGATCTATTTGTTGGACCTGAAATTAGAGAGTTAACATGCGACGTAAAATCTGAAGGCCAGGTAAGTGAACTGGGAAGAGCAGTATGGAAATCGTTCAAAAATGTCACTACCAGTTGTTTGAGATACCAAAAGGAAGAAAATTAGTTTTGTATGGTAGCTGATCTTGTACGGTACATTCCTAGAAAGGCTAGGAGGTGTAATATGTCTTTAGAGATGCACTTCTTACACTTTCACTTAGAATTCCTCTCAGAAAATCTCGAGCGGTGAGCGATGAGGACTAAGAGCGATTTCGTTAAGAAATTTCCACCAAGAAAAAGGGGGACGAAGGCAAGTGGAGTCCCAATACGCCGACTGATTATTGCTGGACACTTAGAAATGACGTTTCACAGGAACATGTGGCCGAATGTCATGTACTGTTACATTTTATGTATTCTATACTATCTCTGTAGCATTTTGTCAACACAGCTTACCTTCGAAATTCAACCGCGCGTCACTTAAAAGCCTTGTCTCTTAGAATAAAATAACAAAATTAAATTCAGCGCAAAAAATTCTGTTTGGTTTACCTATTTTAGTTCGTATGATAAAAATAAAAATAATATTTTTATCCAGTGTATTTGAATAAAGTGAAACTCGTCGATGAATTCCTGCCGCCATTGAGAGAAGATTGTGCGGCGTGTCCAAAATGGGTGACATTCTGTTGCACAAGAGTGTTCGTTCCGTTGTGGCCCGCATTGACCAGGATAAGTTGCGATTCATGCTCTGAAAGTTGTTAGAACATGCCCCAAACATCCCAGATATTTCACCGAATGACTGCTCTGTGATCGGCCTGCTCAAGACAGCGAAGGAAGACCGCAGGTTCGGGTCTAACGAAACTGCAAGGCTGGAGTGGGGCAATGGATTCAACTACAACCCGACATGTTGTTTGTGGAGGGAAGCTATCGACTGGCGTTCCCACGGGACCCTTGCCTGATTGCTCACGGAGACATTTTAACAGTCTCGACGCCACAGCTGAGAACAATACCTGAACGAATTTCATTTTAACAGTCTCGACGCCACAGCTGAGAACAATACCTGAACGAATTTCATTTTAACAGTCTCGACGCCACAGCTGAGAACAATACCTGAACGAATTTCATGTGAACGAACCGCATTGTTAAATTCATTTCTTTCTCCTTCTTTAATTCAGGCCTGTTGATTCATTTTTTTATTCCTTTACTTATTTATGCCTTGCTTTCACATATTATTCCTTTTTTAACTTCTTCTCTTCCTGCCTCTTAGATCTATGTTTTCTGAAAAATGGTTTACGTAAGTAGGTACTGTACATCCACAGCTATCCGCAGAGGCCCCTTGAGACACACTCTGTGCGATATCTCACATTGTAGTCACCGAAATTCCTTGGAAGATGGGGCGAGGGAAAAGCGAAGCTTTCACAGACAAGAGCCAGACAAATGAACACCTCTCTATCCGCGCCCAAAGGGAGCGACCGCCTGCAGAAAAGGCACAAGTGGCTGCATATCGAAACGTTTGATACAAAATATAAACATGTTTTTCAGTAAATTCCATCTCGTACCCTACATAAAATTCTAGGACACCCAATACAGCAGATTTGCGATGTACAAGTGACTATAACTGCTCTAAGGAGATGCAGCAATGGGAAGCTGGTTTTGGCTATCCTAGTTCAAGCTTTTATAAGTTTCCAACGTACCTGTATGCAAATTCTGGAATATTGATCCAACTATACTGCGGCCTATTCCTTCTAGATCCTTCTCAACCCATCACTCAACAGTGATCCTAACATTCGGCGCTATACGAACGAAGAAAGTGACTGCACTAATAAACCATAAAAATCACACGATGCTTCATAAAAGGCGAAGACGCTTTTCGCCAACTGCGCTATTGTCAGCTTCTCAGGAAGGACTTGTCATGGGACTCGGTGATGTTGATCAATATAGAACATTGGGCTTTATAATGATCTCCTTTTTGTATTGCTACTGGAAATTGTTGGCTGTCTAGGATACGAAAAATACAGACTAGTATAGAAAGGGTTAGAATTTGTAAAACAACCGAAAATTATCCTAAAAGTGTGGGGAAAATGATTTTGTAATTAACACAAAATGGTCCCGTTGAAATTTGAAAGGGAAAATATGAAAATTCCCAACTCGAACCTCGTTTTATATAGATAACCCTTTTATTTCTCCACCCTAAATAATACAGCACTTGAATGGCAATACAAAATCACACTCTTACTGAATTTGCACGCCATGAGCTTCATATTTTCTTAAAATTCACCTTGATAGAATCAGATCTGCCGTTACCTGAAGATGACGCGTTGTTGTCTGCAAATTTCGAGGCTGCAGTGTCAACCAAATCACAAGTACGCCGGCCTGTCGTATCCTTCATGACTACTGACTGTTTTCGGTATTCACCGCCCCTTACCGTAAGTATCCGCAAAAATGACTTGCTGCATGGGGACAGAATAGCGACAGAATTTAAACTGTGGGGTGTACGTACACACCCCACGGTTATATACTTATATTTTGTCGAAAAAGTTCGAATCTGAATTACCGACTGAAGCATAGCTTCGGGTTTCGAAACGGAATATGAAACCTTTAGTAGCCACCTATAAGAGTACAAACATGTCACATTCCAGAAGACTACAGCCTGAAATCTGTGTTGAGTTATACCGGTAGGTCTCCGTACCCCAGGACTGTCGTCTATTCCAAGGCATAATTTGGGTCTGCACATTCTGTCCCCGGGCCATATTTCGTATCCATTACTTTAACATATTCAGCGGTTTTAAACCTTTTGACACACGATTTGGTGTGAATTAGTGAGCCTTTATTCAAATAACTAGCCGCGCACAGTGTCAGAGCGATCAAACGCTAATTAAACTGTGTGAAGTTGGCCCCGAGCTAATTACACAGATACTTGCATACGCGTCTGATTTCAGTATTTTATTTTCGGGTCGACATCAAAGACTGCCCTGAAAGTACAAAATACAGAGGAATTTTAAAAGGTACACAGTACAACTCCAGGTTTCGGGTTACCTCAGTCGGTATAGTGACTGTATGTCTACTGAGGCCACAGAAAGAATCCCCACGGAACGATCCACCACACATCTAGCTAAAGCCGTCGCGTTTATTCCTCCAGCGTACTTCTCCGTATTCCCTTCCAGCTGAGTCATTCTCTTCACGTGAATGTTGGTAGTAATAAGCAAGTGACAGAATTCTTTAGTGGTAGGCGCTTTGGTCTGATTTACAAAGACCAGTGGAGGCTTGCGAGTAACACAACAATAAGGGAGCAGAAAAAACTTACCTTGCACTTTCATCTCAACCAGCCACAGGACTTCTTCTTGCGGCCTTAGTACAGGCCATGACCTGGTCGAATGAAGACTGTTTGCAGTGTGTAGATAAGAGGTACATTGCATGGCACTTTATAATTTAATGGCTTCGTTGTAGAAGGTGGAGCGGGTACAGCTGTCTCACAGTTGTGAATAGAGTGCAGATTGGACGACCAGCGTTCCATTCCCAGCAGGAGAGTGGATTTTTGTCTTCTACACTATGTTCAACCACCAAGTCACATTTACGGGTTTTCTTTCTTAAGGAATAAAACAGCTGGAGCTTGAAATTTATCACACACCTACATCTAGTACCAAAGTAGAGAATATATTTATTTAACCATATATCGACTATCGCGTGTGTCTGCATTGTGCGGTGTTTAATGAAGGACAGCGACACCCATAGACCCTACCTGTTCATTTACGTAACATAAAACATCATGTAATTAATGACTACTTGAGGAAATTCTTCACCAGTTGATCGACAATCAGCTATGTTGACGATTTTTTATTGTTCTGGGCTCTGAAACCCTGCAGGCTGATGTGTTGTTTGCAACTTTTCGGGGCAACTTAGTTTTCCCTACTTCAGGATATTAATGGTAAAAGGTAAAGCAGTCCCTTTACAGGCCTGGAGTGGCCCAGAGGGTTCCAAGAAGTTAAGGTTCCCAGATTTCATGACAACGGCACAGTATGGTGGTAAGGTTGTCAGCCTTACGCACCGGCCGCCTTTAACTCCAGAAAATGCTCCTGTTACTCATTGCCGTTAAAGGTTGAGTCGACCCCAGGGTCATAGTGCGATCGGAAAGATTATGTCAATGAAAAATTCCAGTGATACCAGCTGGGATCGAACCAGCGACCTTCCGATTTGTAGCACAGCACCTTAACCCTTTAAACGCCGAGTTAAATCCCATCTGCCATTTGCTGTCATTATTAGGAGCTCACCATATTCTCCACGTTAGCAGGGTAAGGGTTAACCACTGTGCTACCGCGGTCCCCAGGATAGCAATGGAGATAGAGATACTATGTTCCCCCTGAAAAATGACACCCACCTACCTGATTAAATGGTACATTATTCATTTTTATACATTGACAGTTTATTTAACAACCCTGTAAGTAGAAAAGGGTGAAAAAGGAGAGATTTCTCTAACAAGTCATGAAGATTCAGTGGAGGGGGTGGAATGCTGGGCTTCCTCCTTACTTTGGCATTCGGCACAACTAGGACAGCAGAGTTATCAGCTCTATGCGCCGGCCGCATTTGACCCCCGACGAAATTCCTTGGTAATCCTCTCTGTTAGAGGCTGAGTGGACCCCAGAACTACTGCCTGCGGACAGAAGTAATGTGTCACTTGGGAAATTTCCAAGGACCCTACCGTGAATCGAACCCCGAACCTCCTGTCTTGTGAAACTATACCTCATTTCCGCCACCGTTCGCCCCACAACACTATCAGTATCTCATGTTTTGACGGCGAAATGAAAGATGGTTCGCAATAATAAATTATAAAGTACGTGGTATGAAACAGTCGTGCTGCGATTTGAGCTTAAGTAGGACGTCTTACGATGAAATTCACGGTAAACTTGATCCAGCGCAGCCGGTCTCTGGACTTCCGGAATATAAAGCAGGAGTGCTACTTACTTGTCTGTGCCGTTAGATCGTGTGGTTCTTTACCTGAAGATCACAATATCAAACCAGACGTTCGTTAGCAACCTCTGCTCCCATAATATTCATTACGTGGCTTGCGACATTTTTACACGCAGCCCCTGCAAGTGAAGTTGTTCTGTGCCTGGAGAATGTTCTGGGATTAAAATTGATCCAACATGAAAACTCTACTCAGGGCTGCGGATTGACAGCCGAGACTCGAGAGAAATGGAGACAGAGTGAGAGAGCGCGAGAGACGAAAATACGTCTTCACTATTCCGAGATAAAAAAAATTCGAAACCACATATGCCATGGGTCTCAGCTCCAGCCAACACTAAGCATATAAATCACACGGTTGGTGGAAAAACTAGCTGTGAATTCTTAGTGAGCAGTGATATATTTGACTAACCATTTTAAAGACTAGGATCAACCTGAATTATATGTAAAGACTCAGTTCGTACTGCACAGTAAACGTTCTCTGTCTCAGTTATAAAAATAATCAGTTAAGGTTGTGTACGTAAATAATCATCGATATACAATCAGATGTGTTCTGTGGTAAAATTATAAAACTTTTCAGTGTTAAACCTAGTAGTATATGAAGTAACCACTAGGACTAGAAGGGCTAGCGCTTAATACTATGCTAGTAACACATTTCGTACGCTTAGTGGGCCATATCTGTGCACTGATGACACTATTGTACATAAAAAAATCCGACTAATGCATTTACATATGTTAACACCACTTTATTCACACTGAAACACTCCTACATGTTTCGGCCTTCAAGGGGCCATCCTCAGGGAATACTTATACATTTTGAGAGCAGGGTCAACAAAATACATGCTCGGATTAAAAAACAGAGTATTATATGTTACGTGGCAGTACAGTCTATATATACTGTCACTTAACACATAATATGCGTACAGATATGCGTCACTGAACAATGGGGTTACGTTTTTAGAAATGCTTCGTTAGGCGATTTCGTCCTTGTGCGAACGTCATAGAGTGTACTTACACACTTAGATAGCCTACTACAAACCTAGTCTATATACAGTCTATTGTTCCTAGGCTACAACCCTGTACAGTATGTTACTCTACTGAATACTGTAGACAATTGTAACACAATTGTACGTTTTACAATATTATATTATAATATCGTAATCTTATGGGACCACTGTCGTATATGTGGTCCGTCGTTGACCGAAACGTCGTTATACGGCGCATATTTTTATAAAAGCCTGCTCTTTAATCTGATATTTACAGCCGGACACTCATTTTGTTGACAATGTTCACAAAATCTATCAATACTCCCTGAGGATGGCCCCCTTGAGGGCTGAAACATGTAGGAGTGTAACAGTGTGAACAAAGTTGTGTTAACATATATAGTGCATTATTCGGATTTGAATGTGAAATAGTCTTCCGCATGGTTTTTCTGCAGTTAACGTGGTGCTTAGAACAAAGAGTGATAATCTCTTCAACCCTCATATTAATTTGATAATATGTGTATTGGAGACGCAACGTATTTGGAACGTATGCCAAAAATCTGTATTACACAACTTACCGCACCTCCTTCAATCTTCAGACGTGTATGACTTGGTCAAGGGATTATTAAGAAATCTTTGCAGTTCACTTCTATAAACTGCTGATGCCGCTGACCTGATGATTGCTTAAGGTCGTCCAATATGCGTAGACGGTCATTTGTGCGTTGTATATCAAACTTCCCCGCACTCCATAGTCGCACTTGGTCAGATCAGGTGAAGGACAGTCCACAAAGGAAGTTATGTAAGGCGACCACCGATTTGTGCTGTTTGGGCAAATTTGTCGTTCAGGTGACCGTGCATCGTGATAAACTCTTATAGTAAAACCAACTAGATGCACTAATTTCTCAAATTTATTTTTGGAATAAAACTCTACATGTTTCGGACAGATCATCTGTCCATTATCAGGAGTTTTTTACTGTACACACAGCAATAGTATATGTCTTACAGGTTCTGCTGCAGCAGAACCAAACCAGTGCCATCCTGATCCTGCTCGCAAGCTGTCAGCAAAACCTGTATGACATATACCATTGCTGTGTGTACAGTGAAAAACTCCTGATAATGGACAGATGATCTGTCCGAAACATGTAGAGTTTTATTCCAAAAATAAATTTGAGAAATTAGTGTATCTAGTTGGTTTTATAAGAGAATATGAGCTACGAGTATTTGGGCAGTTGCTTCATGCAGCTGGAAGAATCCGTATTCACTCTCCTGGGCACTTAAATAACAACAAAAAAATAGAATTTGTCCAATGTAGATGTCTCATATGCCGATCCCCGTAGCTGTGTGGTTTAAGGTTTAAGTCTGTTTCTGTTCGATTGCGGAGGTCGCGGGTTCGAATCGCGCTGAGAGCATGGATATTTGTTTCTTGTGTTTGTTACGTGTTGTGTATGTCCAGCGTCTGTTACGAGCTGATAACTCTTTCCCAGGAGTCTTTGAATGGATGTGTGTGTGTCTACGTGATATAGAAAACTCAGACATTGTTCAACCTAAGACCGGGATGGGCTATTGCGCAAAAAAAAAAAAAAAAAAAAGAAAGAAATATGAATTTATCATATTCGATAACGGGGCGGTTTCGACTACTCTCTTTACTCTGACAGCAGAGTAACCCCAAATTTCACGCTACATAACACCCCTTTCATTAGTCTGGGATTATCTACCTATTAGTATTTGTTATTTTGACAATCAAGTATCATTTGAAATATAACAATGCTTTATTTTCAAGCACGAACAATTTGGCAGTTGATCGACTTCACCACTGCGCACTGCTTCGCAGAAACAGTTATGACGCTGTATTCATTCGAAACAGTCTGCCTCAATTGCCAATTTGTGTCTTCATACGAAGTAATTTTGTGGCTGCGCGTACAGATGACTTTAGTAGCTTCCTCAGACAACCGCATTGATAATTTCTTGGAGATCCTTCTAACTTCGCTCCGGCGTCATGAACAGGTCCTTCTGAGACGACACGCCGTTTTCGCTCTCCATTATTTAACATTTAGCCTCTTTATTGAAAACGCCAGGAACCATTTATCCAAAGACGTGCATCATATTATACAAGACCAGCACCCTCGATTACACCGCTGTAAAAATCACAAATCTTACAATAAATCTAGTGATAAAAGTTTGTTCACTAGCCGATATGTGGTCAATTTCGAAGGAATTAAAACATCATAGGAATGACTTCTAAATTTGCTAAGACATATTTACGGGGAAAAAAATTACATCGCAATTAAACCCTCTGTGTTTAACTATACACAGCATTTTCGAAAGAACAAACGTTGCGCCCGTTCGTGAAACGGAAAGCGTGACTCAGGCTTCAGATTACGTCATGTAAGAAGAAGCACTGCAATCAAACTACTCCCGATGATTCATAAAGTGCCCGGTAACTCAGCCTACAGGGCGAACTGCACTGTGAAATGGACATCCCGCGTTTTCCAACAGCTGCAATTCGGTCACACAAAATCCGGCTCTAATAAGACCATATATTTTTGTAGAGGACATCCCGTTGTGTTGTTAAATAAAAAGACAACAAAATAATTTCTGGTTTCAGTCAACACAATTATATATTAACTTATTTTATCTTGATGACGACATGTTTCTGTCACTTGACCTTCATCATGCCGTCTTTACAAAACTTACGGTAAGGTAACCTGCCGTGCAAATTACTGCGTGTTATCAAAATGATACCGCGACCCATTAAGTCGAGAGTCTGCTCTAATCTTCGCAGCCTTGGGTTTTCTTCAACAAAACGAGGCAAATTTTCTACACTATTAACTGTGAGGTAGAAGTGGTTAATTGTTTAGTTTATTAGCAAAGGTTAGTTGAGGAAATCTCTCGAATTGCAGGCTTCTAAATATTGTTTATCAGAAAATGTAGGAGTATGAGAGAGGGGAGGAAATCTGTGAGAAATAAGTATGTATGTATGTAATATACTTTCTCATATATATATATATATATATATATATGAGAAATAATTTTAGAGTTAGGCATCTGTATGCTACAGGTACATGCTGACTTCAATATAATTTTGAAGTTACGACAAAAATAAATTCAGTTCAGAAACTAAATTTAATACAACAATACTATATAGCTTTCTCTCGTACCGCATCTACGCAAGATGGCTCAGGCGGCGACAATTCTGACCTGCATTGTGGATTTGTCCGTTTCGAAACTCCCCGAAGTTTCTTGTGGTTTCCATCATTCCCTCCATTCAAATGCATGTCTAGTACCTAAATTAGGTACTAGACATGCATTTGAATTAGGTTCTGCGGCTTTCCATGACATTATTTCCCCTTCATTATTCGCTAATCATCTAACAATTTAATGATATATAATCAGAGGTAATAGGAAGGCTCTTAAAAATATACAAAATTCAACTAGGTACAGAAAAATTTCGCAAAACTTGATAAGGAAGCCTGAATGACCTGGGTGTAGACGGAAGGATGATGACGACGACGATGATGATGATGATGATAACAACAATAATAATTCATTTTAGATTGTTCTAAAACCGAGTCTCCACGGTGGTAGCCAGATGGAAGAATAATATTGAAGGGGATTTTAGACTAATTTGATGGCATAGACTTGATTCATCTTACTCAGGAAAACACAACACAGTCTTAGGTGAACTTAGTAAATTATATTGAATAGCTAAGGTCATATTAGCTTATCGAGAAGGATTGTACCCTGGAGTTAGATGATGTTTCGAAAGTTGGCCTGTCTCTTGTTTTCCGATTCTATATCACCATTATGCATTTTTCCTTGTGCTTTTGTTCGTCTCTCTTAACTTATTTTGATTTAGAATTAAATAAAATGCTTTAATACTCTTAATTTTTTGTTTTTGTTTCACAGGGCTTTCGTGCGGATTCTGTGTGTTTGTTGCCCTCGACGCATGCGCAGACGTTACCAGCCAGCTGTACGCTCCAAACCCAGTCAGGTGAGGGGATTTACGGTAGAGAACAGCATAATTAGTGATGAATTCTTTTCACTTGGCAACACGATCTGTAGCGATCTTTCATCGAATTTAACGATTAAGGATCTAACAGGGGAAATAAGAAAGTATCAAGTCGTGTGAGAAATTTATCATCTGAAGCTTCGGCGCCATTAATAAAGCAGTCGGCCACTGGAGAAAATTCTGAGCCAGTCGCATCCATCTCCATTCACCACAAAAACACATTGTCTTAAAACAAAGTTAACTTTATCCTTCCCTATCCGCTTTGAAGGACCGCCTCTGTGGTCTAGTGGTCAGAGTTTCTGGCTACAGATACAGAGGTCCCGGGTTCGATCCCCGGCGCTACCAGATTTTCTGAGTAGTAGTGGGTCTGGAACGGGGTCCACTC